>Ga0326734_1000199_pt1 | contig 17872 bp, 18 predicted proteins | sample 15_GP2_1315_FD_207944 | JGI IMG/M metagenome (GOLD analysis project Ga0326734, IMG submission 207944) | Glacier ice microbial communities from Ngari, Tibet, China - 15_GP2_131.5 | ecosystem: Environmental > Aquatic > Freshwater > Ice > Glacier | place: China: Ngari, Tibet | collected 2018-07-18 | reverse complement strand
TCTATCTGGATCCAACTCAACCTTTATGTTGTTAAATTCTTTGTCAATAGACTTTCTGATTTCGTGATGTTGTTTCTCTTCTTGTGGAGGCTCTACATGGACTATCTTTGATTTTAATGGAAGTAGAAACGAATAATCCTGGAGAATATGGTCAAAATCTTTATATTCAGTATCGCCTTTGTTATCAGCGTCGCTAACAGTAAATTTGTATTGACCGCCACCGCTGTGTATCTCTCTATTATAAAAGAAAACGACGACTGCATGTTTAGGATCTGCAAAGCTTCCGTCTTCATTTACTTCACTGGATAGGTTGTCATTGAACACAAAGTACGGTGTTCCAGCATATGTGTGTCTATATTCATGATACATGTTTCCATCACCTCTTGCTGATATACACCACTTGTGTCCATTACCAAGGGTGAGGCATGATTTCTTATCTGTCCCCACAAATGCACGAATGCCATTCTTGTTGTAGATCGGTGTTGCTCCAGTGATACTTGGCTTTGCAACTGTTCCTAACTGTTCCTTCCTGCTCAGCGGTAGAGAATCTATGACACGCTCAAGTTCTTTCCAATCATACTGCATGATGTCTTTTTGTGTTACTTGCGGATGATCTTTATATCTTTTAAATCTTTCGATGTAATTAATGATTGTTGAATCTTGAAGATCAGGCTTCTGAACTTTGAACTTCGCAACTAACTTATTCATCAAAGGAGCATTGTACTCATTAAGGATAAACTGTTCGAACAGCATGATGTACTTCATGCATATCTATATCGGTTGATGGTCTGCATCATCGTCATCATCTGTAGGTTCGTCTAGACCTAAATTAAGTTTAGGCTTTCGCATATAATCATATATGCTCTGCGCGATGCCTACTAATGCACCTATCACTGCCAACCAGATAGAGAACATGATATGCTTTGGCGTAGACCATTCTACCTCAGTGCCATAAACAAAACCATACGTGACAAAGAATGTCTTAATGAAACCCCAGGTAATCCTCTGCATTTGCGTTAGTGTTAATACAACTCACAACAAAATGGTGTATACAATAGTTCAACTATTTAATTCCATTGTGCATTCCACTCGGCGTAGAACTCTGGCATGGTGTTTTTGAAGTACTGCCACTTTTCATTTGAACCAGCTGCCATACGTTTTGCATTGTCAAGTGTCATGTAGACTCTACCTTCTTCATTTGTATAAACAAGTCTAGGTCTTTCGAATACAACAAACGAAGTTTTAGAACCGTGTAACGCGTACAGAGTTGCAGATCTATCTTTGTTGTAATCTTCCTGTGGTATTGCTTCAGGGTATTTATGGGAAGTCTGTGGAGTCCATCCTTCCTTATCCTCACGAGTTTCGTAGTCGATGTGGGCAGGTGCAATTGTCCCAGGCTCACCTTCGCCATTCATCCAGATGATGAATTGTTCAGCAATTTCTTTGTCTAGTGCAGCCACACCATGTACTAACTTAAAGATTTCATAATCACTTAGGTGGATGTTATCAAACTCTCCCATCATATGGGCAGCAACTAATTCATTAGGAACCTCAGGTTTATCGAATATACCAAGGCGTGCAAAGTGAGCAATAGTTTTAGGATCCTTTCTGATAAGATCTCTAAGGTCCTGGCTATCATACATTTCATTGACGAATTGTTCGAACAGCTTGATATACTTCATGCGTATCTATTGATGACGCAGGCTAGTTCCTGCATATAACACCCATGGAACAAGACCAAGGCCACGTACATGAGATCAAGATCTTCGATGGTGTAAGAATAAATGACAGATATTCCAGTACTTATCTGGATGAATATTATGACTCATCCAATTACTTGGAAGCCAAGAGTCTTGAGGAAGCAGTGTACCTGTCTTTTAAAGCTAAGTGGCCAGACGTTGAGATCCATAGTATCGAATACAAGTTTTCAAAGGATAAGGAGTTTCAGTCAGAAGTTCTGCATCATGTCTACAATGAACTAAAGAATGGCACGTGGCCTAGGTATCTCGTATTCATTTGCATCGCAGGCTTTATGGACATCGGAGTTGAGAAATTGCTTACCATCTGTGGAACAAAGATGAAGGAGACCATCGCCAGTGAACTCAATGAAAAATATGGTATACTCAAGAAGAGACGTACTAAGAAATTATTCTAACACCTAACAATCTCTGATTACCCCATACAATCCGTATGAGAATTGCATTTGAAGTTATAAGGCGATACGAATTAGAAGACTATGTGAAATTGCTGTACTCTAACAACGAGGCAGCATTCTCACCTTACCATAACTTCTGTCATGGATTATCCGTTCTAAAGTATGCCGAAATAATTAGCAGGCTGTTAAACACAACAGGAGTTTCAAAACAGCTTGCCATCGCTTGTCTGTTCCATGACTTCAACCACTCGGCTGGCAAAGAGACTGATGCATGGAATGTTCAGACTGCAATCATCTCAATGACTGGCAGACTAAAGCCGAAGCATCTGTACATGATGGAAGATGTCGCACAGATCATCCAGGCAACCCAATATCCTTACGTGGTTGATCGCTTTGATCTTACGTATGAACAGGCAATCATCCGTGACGCAGACCTTCTTCAGATGATAGATGGTAACTATATTCAACGTATTGCAATCCCTCTATGCACTGAAATGAAGTGGAATATCGATGAATTTAGAAATGCGCAGACTGAATTTCTGAACAATATCCAATTTTGTTTTACAGAATCTGGAACACTATTCGAAGTGCACAAGCATAACATACTTGAGCAAATTACAGATCTTGCAGATATTCTGACATATTATAAATAGTCAAGCAGGTGAACCTGGATGGTCTTTCTGTTTCGCATATAAGTATATGTGTTCAATATCGAAACAATAAAGACCGGCATAAAGAGAGTATGGAAGATCTCAGACATACATCTGGGTATCAGGAACAGTTCCGCTGAATGGATTGAAATCCACCGTGATTACTTTTTCAAGTTCTTCTTGCCATTACTTCGTGCGAACATGCAGGAAGGTGATGTGCTCTTCATTTTAGGAGACGTAAATGACAACAGACAGGGAATTAATATACGGGTCTTGACTCTGCTCATGGAGATTATGGAAGAGCTGAGCAAGACTCTTCCTGTTTACATCATCATCGGAAACCACGACATGTGGCAGTCACGTTCTACTGACATCAATTCACTCGATCACATCAAGTGGGTCAAACACAAGTATGAGATCAAAGTATTCACAGAGCCTGTCATTATTGAAACATCAGGCGCAAGCTACCTCATGCTTCCGTGGAACAATGACCACAACGATGAGAAGAGATGGGTACAACACTTCTCTGGCAAGGTAGACAACATCTGTGCTCATACAGACTTCAAGGGAATGATGTTTAACCGTCATACCATGATTCAGGATGGCATGGATACTGAGCTAACACGTGGCTATGAAGGAGTCTATTCTGGGCATATCCACTTTGCCCAGGATACGAACAATGTCCACATGCTGGGAAGTATATGCGAATTCACCCGGAGCGACATGGGCAACACTAAACGAGTACTTTTGTATGACTGTGTGACTCGTGAAAAGAAATGGTTCTACAATCATTTCTCTCCAAAATTCAAGAAAATCATGTTAACAGATCTGTTGAACATGACTAAGACTGATGCAAATGCATTTGTCCTGAATAACTTTGTAGACGTTGGCATCTCGAGCAGCAGGGCGTTCAAGAGTAACATGCTCAACAAGCTGACACAAACATTGAGTGGCTACAGAAGATTGGAATACAAACCACTTCAGGAGGACATGCAAGAGGGTCAGACACAGGAACACGCAGTTGCAGCTTACTCTATTGATGAACTAATCAATCAGGCAATTGAATCTCAGAAGGTAACTCCTGATATGAAACAGAAGATGAGGGCAGAACTTTTAAACATTAAGAACGACTGCTTGGAGGCAATGAAATTCAATACAGAAGAATGAAAATACTAAGTACTAGATTCAAGAATTTTGGAAGCTATCCTGACGAAATACAAACCATAGACTTTTCAGAGATTCCAACAATGACTCAGATATGTGGAGTCTCTGGAAATGGAAAGTCTACCATTGCAAAGGTTCTTCAGTATGCCCTCTACGGAAAGGTGGAAGGTAAGAAGATGCAAGACCTGGTGAACTGGATCACCAAGAAAGGTTTGTATGTCTGGATCAATTTTATCTCCACAACCGGCAAGAATGTCATCGTGGAGAGAGGCATGATGCCAAATATGTTTAACCTCTGGGTTGATGGTGAATTGTACGACAAAGCTGGCAAGCCACAGCTTCAGCAGTACTTAGAACAAGAACTCCTTGAGATTCCATTCTACGTATTCAACAACGTCATCTCACTGTCTGTCAATGACTTCAAGAGCTTTCTGACAATGAGCAAGGCTGACAAGCGTGCCATCATTGATCGCATCCTCGGTCTATTAATCATAAACGAGATGTACAAGTCTGTAAAGGACAAAGGCAAGCAGTTTAAACAGCTTGAGGAGCAGATGAACTCCAACTGCCGTGTTCATGAGACCAACATCAAGAAAACTCAGTTGGAACTTGACCGTGCCACTGCAGACATAGAAACCAAATTGGAAAGTCAGAAGATTGAATTACAAAAGGTGATTGATGAATTGATTCTAAACCAAGGCCACACTGCAAGAAATCTTAAGCAGACTATTGATACTTCTAAGGGCCACAAGATAAAGATCAAACAGGCAAAGGATGTATGGCACGAACGTGTTGCTGCCGGTAAAAAGATCAAAGAGAAAATTGAACTCTACAAGCAGGAGAAGTGTCCAACATGTGCAAGCTCATTCAAGACTGATTTCTACGAAGAGCTGATGCATACCCTAGAGGAACAGCTTAAAGGAATCAAGGAACAGGTATACAACCAAAGCATCGATCTTGAAGAACTAAAGAAAACTGATTCAACGTGGGATGAATTGATACAGTCATATCAGAACAGAGGCCACCAATTAGCTGCAGAACTATCAGCAGCACAAACGAAGTTTAATTCACTGTTAAGAACAAAATCTCCAAGCACTGATTCTGTTGAACGTATCTTGGCTGACCTCTATGAATCACTACAAGAAGATCAAAAGAAGGCTGCAGAATATTCCAACCAAGTAGACTTCTATAAGTCATTGGAAGAGATTGTTGGTGATTCAGGTATCAAGCAACAAGCAATTCGTTCCATACTTCCTGCACTCAACTCAGAAATTTCAATACTGTTAAGAGAGATGCACATCGATTACCAGTTGGAGTTTGATGATAACTTTGACCCGCATCTCTCCTTCCTCGGTGAGAAGATTGGAGTTGGTTCTCTTTCATTGGGTGAGATGAAGAGGATAGACATTGTCGTATTGGTTGCTATAGTTCGTCTTATGAAGATGAAATACCCAAACATCAACCTGCTTTTCCTTGATGAGATCTTCTCCAACCTTGACCCTGAGAATATCCACAACGTCTTAAAAGTTCTCATACTGCTTCACAAAGAATTGGATCTGAACATATTTGTCATAACCCACTTGCCGATACCACACGAAGTTTTCAATACACTCTACGAAGTAAAAAAGGTAAATCAGTTTAGTAAATTCACCAAGAGCGAAGTATAAAAGAAAACCCAACCATATCGGTTGGGTTTTTTATTAAGCAAACATTCTCTTAAACCAAGACTTCTTCTCTTCGCCTTGTACAGGTTGACTGTCTTTTGTAGGTGGTGAGTTTTTGATTCTTTGTTCTTCCTTGAGTTTATCTTTGTAATCTTTCTTGAGCTTATAGAACGCATTCACAAAAGCACTATATCCGCTAAGTTCAACATCTCTATCAAGTGTCTTATCCTTTGATATTACTTTGATGTGGTAGATCTTTAGACTGAATGAGGTGGAAGTTCCTTTGCCCTTCTCAACATGGATTGATATAGTACATGTCTCATCTTTGTCTGTGAAGTAACAAATATTATCGTTAAAGTCCTGAGACCAATCTTTTAATTCTGGCCAGTTAGACCTTATACTAGTCTTAAGATTTGATGTTTCCATTGCATGGACCTGTTCATGATGATTGTTCATGATTTCCTCATGCCTCTTTTTAAATTCTTCGTCGGCCTTTTTTTGCTTTGCTTCAAATTCTTCCCAACGTTTCTCAGCTTCCTCAGCTCTCTTCTGTGAATTCTTTATGTTCTCTGCATTCCTTGCGTCTGTAGCCTTTGCTCTTTCATAGTCAGCTGCTGCTCTTGCTTTACGACCAGCTTTCTGTGCCTCAGTCTCCTGAGGTCTAGCATAACTGTTTGGAGGTTTGTTGTAGTTTGACTTGGGTTCATCAGACACAAAACGATTATTCTTTCCTGGAGACTTGATCATCTCGTAAGCAGCAGAAATCTCTTTAAACATTTCTTCTGAAGCTTTATTGCCAGGATTCCTGTCAGGGTGATATTTCATAGACAGCTTACGATATGCACTCTTGGCATCTTCGATAGACGAATTCTTTGGAATGCCTAATACATCATAAGGATTCTTGTTTGATTCTAATAATGCAATCACCCAGTCGTTAACTGATTCTTGCAGCGGTTCGGACATGAAGTCCTCGAACATTTTAATGATTGGCATTGCTATATAAATAGACATGCAAGAAGTAAAGGGTGGTTTTTTCCGTCGTATCTACGCCGGCCTCATCGGTGTTTTAGATAACAAGATAAGGCTGGAAAGAGATTGGTTGTTGGAACCTGAAGTTATACCTGTTCCTTTCTACCCTTCTATGGTGGGAAGCGAAAGATACATGCAAGATTTCTTTCTTAATCTTGCAGATCATAAATCAGATGGAGGAAATGATATCATTCCTAGAGGAACTATAGAACTTCCTACCATAAATGTTGTTCCAGCCAGCTCCACGAACAAATATGTCAGAGCTGAGTATGACAAAGAGGCTGATGGAATCATCCAAACATACACCGCGCAGGTGAATAGTATCCCGTTGTCTCTCACATTTCCATGTGAGATTGTGGTTGAATCCATGAATGACATGTTGTACATCACGGAATTAATATTAGATATCTTTTACAAGGTGCAGACATTCGACATTGTCTATCGTGGCATGGCTGTACCAGTTCAGGTTGGATTTCCTGATACAGTATCGTATGAAAAGGCACTGAACTTGGCGTACAGTGAAGGAGAGAAACCAAAGATACGTTTTGAACTTAATGTTGAAACATATCTACCTTCACTAGACATGAGCACGCAACTTTTCAGAGGAGCAACCATGACGAAGCTGACGAACAGCATAGAATCTATGCCAGAAGGTAATGTGCTGCCTGGTGTCTATTTAGGTGGTATCCGCATCGATAAAGATAATTACACAGATAGATAAGCTAAATTGTCAAACAAACATATACAATGACGAACACTCTCAAATTTGGATTAGCCGTAGCACTTGATGCACTTAGCGAAAGTTCATCCTACACAAACCAAGCCATCCGTTATACGGTAGAAAATTTCAGCAAGCAGTACTCTGCTGGCTACAAGGAGCATCAGCTCGTTGAGAAATTTGCATCGGCTATGAATCAATTCATGTGGGACGAAAGGGTTTCTGCAATCGTTACTCCAGTATTGGAAGCTATCGCTAAGCAGGAAACTCGCCTCGAAGCTCTCCACCTGTATGAAGCTCTAAAGGCTTATGACAGAATGGGGTTCATGCAAGATGCAACCACTGCTCTGATCTCTTTCGTAAACGAAGGTAAAACTTCTGCCGAACTTGTTGCCGAACTTAAGCGTTTCTCTTTTGACAATCGTGTTAAGCAGTTTTGCAATGATGTGATGGTGAAGGAAAACAAAAATGCAAATATCCAGAGCAGCACTTCCACATGCGAAGTTTCTTCTGTTTATTCCCCTGTCTACGAAGCTGGTGATCTAACCTTCTTCAATGTGAAAGGTACTTACTTTGCAAAAGGTCCTAATGGTTTGTCAAAGCTCAGCGAAGCTGATGTTGCAACTCTTCCAGAGAACTTTAAGAATGCATGCTCAGTGTTCAACAGCAATGATGTGAAAGTAATCGAAGGTCGTATCATCTACCGTATTGGTAGAGACAAGTACGAGTTTGTTGCTGAAGGTCAAGACATCAAAGCAACTTTCAACTCGAAGGCTGTTAGTATGGACAACGTTGAATCGATGGCTGAATTTTCTGCCAAGAGCATCTTCGAAGGTCGTACTTCCCAGAGAATGAATGCTATCCAAGTTATTCGCGACTGGGCTACACGTCTCGTACAGGTTGAAGACGTTAAGTTGCTTGAGTCAAAGGTTTACAAAGGACTTTCGTCCACCGTATTCAATGTTGATGGTCAGCTTTACATGCATAGCATCAACGAGGGTATGAATTCTAACGTATTCGGCAAGACCTCTGCTACTGCTGCAATCAACAAAGTTCGTAAAGAACTTCATTACGATATCAGCCGTTCATTCCCAGAGATGTTGGAAGGTGAAGCAAAGCGTATGTCATTGCTTTCAAAGACCGCCAAGCTGATTACAGAGAACATCAACAAGCTTGAAGCTAAGATGAATCAGATTCAGCCTCTTAATGAAAGTGCTGGTGTTGAAGATGCCATCGAAGCGTTGCGTACTGCACTGAATGCAGAACGTGCACAGTACAACCAGGTCAACAGAGAAATCACTGAAATTGAAAGTGCATTGTCGGAAGACGAACTTCCTGCAGATGAGCCAGAGAATGAGGTACAGCTTGATCACGTTGATGAAGATGCTATCAAGGTTGGTGATATGGTTAAGACTACTGACGGTAAGATAGGCAAGGTAACCGGTTTTGGTGCTGAAGGCGAAGTTACTGTTGTTCTTGATGGTGGTGAGACAATCACTCCTCTGATCGCTGATCTTGAAAAAGTTGAAGATGAATTGGAAGATGCTATCAAAACCAACAACTCTGTTGAAGAAGCTGAGAACCTAGATGCCGAGGAAGAAGAATCTGCATTGGTTACACAAGATGATGTAATTGGCCAGACTGAAATTACTGTCATCGATGATACAGTTGCTCCTGAAGGCGCTACCCCAACACAAGCTTGTCTTGTAATATCATTTGGTCCTTATCAAGCTTCAAGCTGTGTAGAGGTTGACTCTGCTGAATTTGAAAGCAAGCAAGACAATGAGAACGTAACAATCAAGAATCCTATCGACGGTATTGATCTTGTGCCTAAGAAGTATCTGAAGGCTGGTGGTGTTGCTGATCCTTTGGCTAACGGTGATTTATCTGGTGTTGCTGTTGCTACTGCACAACTTGGTACTGAAGAAGTTGACGAAGCCAACAAGAATGTATCAACCGCACACCCTGAAATTGGTGATATCAACCTAAAGGTTAACACCATGGGCAGGATTGATGGTACACACAAGATGGCTGCATTCTATGATTTCCTTGACAAGCACGTGCAAGACAAGAAGATCACTGGAGATACTCGTTTTGCTGACGGACAAGAGCGTGAAGTTACTTCTGAGTTTCAGTTCTTTGTTCTAGTAAACGGTGAAATTGAAGAAGGTTTCAAGACTGAAGACGAAGCAGAAGATTTCGCTGCGCAGCTAACCTCAATGAATGGTGGAAACTCCAAGCACGATGAAAATCCTGAAGCATTCGGCGGATCTGTTAAAGACGCACAAAATGGTCACGACGGTGGTATCGTTGTAACTCCTCGTAATGAAATGGACAGTCAGCTATTGGGTGATTGGGAAGAGAACATGAGAGAGTCAGAGAACAACAACCATGTTGACAACTCAGACCTCAGCCTGCACGATGTAATTGGAATGGTTATCGGTGATGACCATGGTGTTACAGAAGAAGAACTTCTAGGAGAATTCTCCGGTGAAGAAGTTCAGCAGATGAAAGACTTCGTGGTCAATCATCAAGATCTTATCAAGCGTCTAGGTGGAATTCCTCATGACGGTGAAAGCGAAGAGTATGACTCTATCCAAGAGCCAGGCAGAGAATTGCTACACAAGCTCTTAGACAAGTTTGAAGAGACTCAGCCAGAAGATGCTGAAGAGCAAAAAACTGAAGAAGTTCAGGATTAATGAAACTAAAAACCCCTAGAAATATCTAGGGGTTTTTTTGTGATGAATAATTAGATCTTGATGAAAAGATGAATTGGCATAATAAGATCAGCACTAAACAAAATCATAATGAAACTTAATGGCCGCATACCTCCCAAACGCAATACTACTTGAAGAAATCATCAAGTGCAAAGAGAAGAACACATTGTCACAAGAGGCAATTGACATGTTCCACAAGATTGCAAATGAGTTTAGCAAGACGTACGTATACAAGAATCCAATGGACAAGCAAGATTGTATCTCTCGTGCACTGGAAGATATGATCAAATACTGGAACAGATTTAATCCAGAGAGAAGCAAGAATGCATTCGCTTACTTTACTCAGATTGCCAAGAACGGCATGACAAAGGGGTTTAATGAACTCTACCACAAGAAGCTTGGACCTATGGTATCCATCTCTGAAGATGGAGTATTCAACATTTAAGTTTAGGATCGTTATAAATAATGATGCAATATGTAAAATTATTTGAAGACTTCATTTCAGATGATTCTTTGTCAGAATCATCTGAAACTTATTCTGATTATCCTGAATCTGCAACCAACAATGCAAAAAAAGCGCTGGATTGGAAAGAGAAATATGGAAGAGGCGAAGTAAAGGGTGGTACCTCTGTTGGTTGGAGCAGAGCAAATCAACTTGCAAAGGGTGAAGCTTTGTCTAGAGATGTGGTATCCAGGATGGCACAATTCAACAGACACAGAAAGAATTCAAAAGTAGATCCTAAATTCAAAAGCACTCCTTGGAAAGATAATGGTTACGTCGCTTGGCTCATCTGGGGAGGTGATTCAGGAGTTGATTGGGCTATCAGAAAGATGGAACAGATCAGAAACAAAAAGGCTTAACATTTTACCATGGCATGGAGTATGAAGAACGTCGGTCCTAACAGAAATGCTAAGACCAAACAAGGTTATTTTCGTCCGACCAATCCCGAGAAATATGTTGGAGATCCAGATGCGATTATCTACCGTAGTTCTTGGGAGTTAGGTTTTATGAAAAATCTTGATGATAGAGACAATGTTGAAAGATGGAGCAGCGAACCAATCGCCATTCCATATTACAGTCCTCTTGATGAAATGAAAGACCCACCGGTATTTGGAAAGGTTCGCAGTTATTACGTCGACTTCTTCTTTACAAAGATTAACTCAGATGGTTCTAAGGATGACTTCTTTATTGAAGTTAAGCCGATGAGCCAAGTTCCTACCGAAGTGTTAGACATCAAAGGCAGAAAGACCAAGAAGAAACTAATGACCTACATAAGAGAGGCAGAAGTTCACCTTGTAAACAAAGCAAAATTCGAAGCAGCAATCCGTTACGCAGAAGAGCGTGGCGCTAGATTTGTAATCGTAACAGAAGGTGCAGGACTCTTTTAAATTTATAGATGCTCTAGAGCAATGGAAAAAAGATAACAAAGGTGATCATACAGCTCTCGCAAAAGATATTTACAAAGAGAGTTATTCTGGATCATCTAAGTTTGCTAACCAAAATCTCAGAGCCGGAATGTTCTACGCTACTACCAGGATACTTCTTCCTGAAGAGGAAGGCATAATGAATGTAAAACCAATATACCTTAGCCTCGGTCCTAAGTTGGTAGAGGGTCCTAGGAGAGAAGTTGTTATTGACTTCACTTCTATCCCTACGGATATTAGGCCAAAGATTCTGTCAGAGATGTACATTGCTTATAAAAAGAAGTTACATGCGATAGCAGAAGAGACCGAGGACGGTGGTAAGCAAAAGACCTTTATGCAATTCAGTTCAAAGGAAGCTGTTGTCATATTCAGAGGATTAGTTCCAGTATCGTCAATTGTTTCTGTTCCCAGAGAGTCCTTGACAAAAATCCATACTATCAGTCTTACAGATTGGCCGATGCTTTGTTTCATTGATACTGGAGGATTTGGTACTAGACTCAAGGAAGTAATAAAAGAATTCAAACAAGCTTTGGGAAAACGAAATTAGATATAGATAATGGCAGGTTTTATCAATAGATTATCCACGGGACGAGCAATAGATGTTATGCGTTCAAGTCTTGCAAAGTTTGCAAGACTTGGCATCCGTTATGACGATATGGTCATAAAGAATAGCTACGCGCTAGGTGCCAAAGAAGGTGCTGCAATGAGAGCTGGTACCGGTGCAGACGATGAAGATTTCATTTACTCTCTCGCACAACAAGACACTGGCAATTCAAAGTACATTGCGTACTACTCGAAGGACTACACTGCTAGAAGAGACTTTCTACGTTCATTTGCTTCCAATTCAGAGATTGAAACCATTCTCGAAATTGTGACTGACGAATGCATCGTACTAGATGAACAGCAGAGATTCTGTTATCCAAGTAACATCGAAGGTGCAAAAGAAGATATACAACAATTGTTTGAAGACAACTTTGACAAACTGTATAACTACTGGAAATTCAATGATGCCAACGGCGCATGGGACCTGATGAAACAGTTCCTTACGGATGGCATCATCGCTTTCGAGATTGTATGGGATGACCAAAAGAAACGCATTATTGGTTTCAAGGAACTTGATGCAGCTACCTTGGAACCAGCAGTTGAACAGGATGAGACCGGCAAGATGCGTAGTGTCTGGTACCAGTTTAAAGATGATCCTAAACTGATGAAGAAGTTGCTTGATGTTCAGATCATCTACATCTCCTTTGCAAAGGATGGCATGAACAGGTTTTCATACCTTGAGAGATTGGTTCGTTCATTCAACCTCATGCGAGTAATGGAGACTACAAGAGTTTCATGGGCAGTGATGAACTCTTCATTCAGAATGAAGATGGTTGTTCCAACAGGAACAAAATCAAAACAGAAGGCACATCAAAGCATTGCAGCTATCCAGAACTATTACAAGGAAGATGCAAGACTTGACAATGAGAGTGGCGAGCTGACCGTAAACGGCAAGGCAAACATTCCATTCTACAAGAACTATGTGTTCCCATCCAAGAATGGTGAACAGATTGACATCGCTGCAGTAGGAGGAGACGGCCCAGAGCTCACCGAGATGGGCGTCGTTGAATATTTCAGGAACAAACTGAAGGAAGACAGCCGCATTCCTCTTTCACGTTTCTCGTCAGGTGGACAACCGTCAGGTTCAACCTACTCACAGGACAACAGTAACGTCGAGAGAGACGAGATTAGATTTGGTCGTTTCATCAACCGTCTTCGTTCACTCTTCCAAGAAATTATGATGAAGCCTCTGTACTTGCAGATGATCATGGACAAGCCTGAGCTTGCTGATGATGAACTGTTCAAGAGCAAGGTTGGTATCAGATTTAATAAGGACAACTACTTTGATCAGATCAAGCAACAGGAAATCAATACAAAGCAGAGTGCATTTGTTGAAGCAATTGCAGCTGTTGTAGGTACAGACGGAGAACCTTTCTTTGATAAAGATACTCTCATTAAATTCTACATGCAGTTTCCTCCAGAACTATTGGAGATGAATGAGATTGCAAAGAAGAAAGCCAAGGAAGGTTTAGAAGATCCATTGGCAGCAGGAGGCATTACTCCAGCCGAAGACGCATTCGGCATCGGAGACACTCTAGGCGGAGAACCAGAGCTGGGAGCAGATCCTAATGCTCTAGCTACCCCGCCACCAGCTATGGATCCAACAGGAGCACCTGGTCAGATAAACAACCCAGACCAAGGTGGATTACCACCAGCACCTACGCTAACACCGCAGTAAACACCGTGACAAGCAGTCAATTCCGCATAAGAAAAGGTATATGAAAATCTTAACAAATAAGACATTCGCCTTAGCTTATGCGGAATTATTGTTTCAACTCTATAAAAATTACGAACACGAAGTAAAGACAAGAGGCACGAGTTCAAGAGAGATTCAGAACTTTGCCTTCACTATCGAAGATCCTACCAGCAATCTCTATAAGTGTGAGCCACGGAGCAGCCAAGAAAAATACATTGCAGCAGAACTTCTATTCTACTTCTCTGGTTCAAACCAGTTAAACTGGATAAACAAATTTGCCAAGTTCTGGAATCAAGTTGCAAACAAAGACTGGACAGTCAACTCAGCATACGGTAAGCTAATATTTGTTGACCAGAATAAGTTTGGTCTGACTGAATACCAGTGGGCATTAGACAAACTGCTCCAAGATAAAGATACTCGTCAGGCGCTGATGCACTTTAACAAGCCTGAGCATCAGAATCCAGAGACTCGTGACTTCGTATGCACCAAGGATGCAGTGTTCTCCATTCGTGAAAACAAGCTCAACCTCACCTTGTCCATGCGCTCCAACGATGCAATCTGGGGAACACCAACTGATGTAGCATTCTTCACTGTACTGCAACAGCAGATGCTTCGTCATGTACAGACTAAGTACCCAGAAGTAACCTTAGGAAGTTACACGCACATCGTTAACTCGCTGCACGTGTATGATCGTCACTATGTCTTGTTAGAGGAAATGCTCAAACATGAGTTTCACGATCATGGAACCCCAATCCTAGACTGTGATATGGTTGATATGACTGGTACAGCTTTACCACATATAAAAGGTAATTACGAACAGGTTGAACGCAATAAAATTGTTGTTCCATTGTTTGATAGCTTACTCATGGGTTACGTCGCCACTAACATTAACAAAAAATAGATGACCAACAATTATTGCAAAGAGGGAGAAGTTATTTGTCAGTTTGAAAACCCGAGAATACAAGTTAAGCTTGTACGGGCACAACCTGAAGAGACCAACAAAGAACTTTACCACGTCTTGTGGAAGAGTCATCTTGGAACTGGCTTTACTAATGTTCTGAAGAAGCCGACCAATTATCGGGATGCAAGTGAACTATACTTCGATATGACGAACACGTGTCTTAAGTCAACTAAACGAGTGAACTATGTTTAAAATTCTAAAGGTAACCAACAATGTAAACGAGGCCTTCCACTACAATGTAGAGAAGCTTATCCCTAATTATTACTTCTGGAACAAGTGGGAACTGCAGTACAAATCAGCAGACTATTACCATGGGAGTTCAAAATTCAATAACATTTTGGATTGTCTGTACTACATCAAAGCTGAAATGAACATTGCAAGATACGAGAGCACCCGCACCCAAGAGTATGTCTTTAGTAATCTGACTGAAGTTTTATTTGCAATCAGCAATTTTGAAGAAATAGAAGAAGGACGAATTAAAGAAGCACTAGAACTAAAAACACAACAAGATGAATCCGCTAACCGAGAAACTAAGGCCTAAGTCGTTTAAACATTTGATTCTGCCTCCACGTATCAGCGCACAGCTGAATGGTGGTAAGTTGGAACAGAACATTCTCTTCTACGGTTCGCAAGGACTTGGCAAGACCTCAGCTGCAAAGGTGATGGCTAAGTCAGAAGGGTTTGACTACATCTACATCAACTGCTCCGATGAAACCGGTGTTGATGTAATCCGTGACAAGATCACTTCATTCTGTTCATCTGCTTCAGTTTTAAACATCGGTGGTCAGATGAAGTGTGTCATTCTCGATGAGCTTGACGGTGTGAGTGACCAGTTCTTCAAGGCACTTCGTGGCACGATTGAGAAATTCGCTGCCAACACACGATTCATTGCAACGTGTAACTACGTTAACAAGATTCCTGAACCAATCCAATCACGGTTTGTGACTGTGAACATGGACATGATGGATGGTGGTGAAGTAGAGTTTGTCAAGCTGGAATGGAAGAATCGATTCGGTACACTTTTTGGCAAGCTTAACATCCAAATCTCTGATGAGTTGCTTGATGATTTTATTGATGCCAACTTCCCAGACATGCGTAAGGCAATCTACAAGGTGGAGACTCTCTCCATTGCAAAGGTTACCAATGTCACGAAAGAGCAACTAACCTCAAAGGACTGGGAGTTTGAATCAATCTTTAAACTGATCTTTGAAACCAAAGGTGATGCGTATGAGAATTACAAGTCAATCGTAAAAGATTATCAGGGTTCGGTCAATGAAGTAATGGCTGCACTCGGAACAGACCTTCCTGAGTGGATTGAAGATAATCATCCTGACAAATTACCTAAGCTGCCTATAATCATTATCGAAGTAGCAGCACATCAAGCAATGCGCAATCAGGTTATCGATCCTGTAGTCTGCTTACTCTCACTTGTATACAAACTTCAAAAAGCAATTCAATAATGCAACAAGAAATATTCTTCTGTCTGGTATGGATAGCAATGTTCATCAGAGAGATCATCGACAGCCGCAGCGAACGGGCCAAAGAGAAACCGATTTACGGTCTAATCTCACTTGCGTTCATGTTGTTATTCGCATTCTTGATTTCTCTAAAAGTAGAGAATATTATCAAGCTGCTACACCCATAACAATAATCAAATCAACAAACTTAAATGACTAACGACGAAATCTTTAACAGACATAACTTTTCTTCAGACGCAGCAGAGTTGGGCGAATGGCCCGAAGATCTAGGTCTCAAATACATCGAAGCTGAAGAAGCTGACGAAGTAGTGAAGAACTTGGTAGACCGTTATCGCAGAGACTTAAAAGGCTACGATATCGTATGTCTCTTTAAAAAGTCTTTCAAAGGCATTGCACAGGTTACAGTTCAATCTGAATTGAACAAGAAACTCTCAAGCCGTGATGCTGTTATCCAGATTGGATTTGAACAGTGGGTTGAATTGACCAAGGATGCAAAGTATCGCATCATCCTCCATTGTTTGGAAGAGATGCAGATCGATCCAGAGACTGGTAAGTTCACCAAAGCCAAGCCGCCCGTTGCACAGTTCCCACTTGTGATGAAGGTGTTCGGACCTGCTACCGATTCAGAACTAAGCTATCTTGCTGCATGGAAGCAGTTCCAAGAGTCTAACGGTGGTCAGGATCGCCCTTCGGCTCGTCCTGTTTCTGAGTACGACGAGGTGTAGAATACCAATCAATGACTGTGCCTAACAGTAAGCATAGTATTAATATTACCAGGAATGCAATGGTTCTGGCAGGATACGCATACATCGCATAGATGAATGCAGCTACAGGAAATACCTTTAGGAACAAGTCTATCATAAAAAGGGAAGTGTGTTAATTCGCACTTCCCTTTTTAAACATTAAACGTTTAACAAAAGTTCATCATGAGACATTTAATACTAATGCGAGGTAGCCCAAGCTGTGGCAAGAGTACCCTCATTAGAGAACATGAATTAGAACCTTACACCATTTCGTCTGATGCAATACGTCTGTTGTTTCAATCTCCGGTATTAGAGGTCGGTGGCAAGATCGGCATCAGTCAAAAACACAACAGGCGTGCATGGAACTTCTTGTTTGAAAGACTTGAAGAGAAGATGACACGTGGAGAACTTGTTGTAATTGATGCAACTCACAAGACTACGGAAGACGTAAACCGTTACCGTCAGCTTTGTGAGAAGTACCGTTATCGCTGCACAGTTTGTGATTTCTCTGATATGCCACTGGACGTGGTACTAAACAGAAATTCAGGCCGTCCTTTTCACCAGAGATTGTCACAGGCGTTGATAGAATCATACGTGGAGATCATGCCTCACCAAAAGCTGGCAAGCTGGGTAACAGTAGTCAAGCCTAATGAACTACGCGATGTACTTACATACAGGCCCGAAGATTATAACGCTTGGAAGAAGGTACACCACATCGGTGACCTTCAAGGGTGTTACCAACCATTAGCTGACTACTTCGCGCAGCACGGCTCACCTACGGATAATCCTGATGAGCTGTATATCTTTGTGGGGGACTTGGTTGACCGTGGAATACAGAATGCTGAAGTAATGAAGCTCATGTTAAGCAT
>Ga0326734_1000198_pt1 | contig 17873 bp, 22 predicted proteins | sample 15_GP2_1315_FD_207944 | JGI IMG/M metagenome (GOLD analysis project Ga0326734, IMG submission 207944) | Glacier ice microbial communities from Ngari, Tibet, China - 15_GP2_131.5 | ecosystem: Environmental > Aquatic > Freshwater > Ice > Glacier | place: China: Ngari, Tibet | collected 2018-07-18 | reverse complement strand
TCATTGCAATTCGCAGAGACGAGTTTGCGTACCCGTCTATCACCTACAGTTTTACTGCAACAGGTCTCGGCTACGTGTTGACAGTCAAAGAATCAATCACCGAAAAAGAACTCAATGTGAGCGATGAGCTGCATTGGTACTTCTACGGATAACCCAAAGGAAACATAATGCCAACCATCAAAGCAACGCAAATCAAAGGTATCAAACTCACCACTGGTGACGAGCTGGTCGCAAAAGTAACATCGGAAAACGCTGACGGAAGTCTGACTGTTGAAGACGCGCTGATGCTCGTCATGAACATGTCGAAGGACGGACTCGTTTGTAACTTCTACCCATGGACCATTATCAACGAAGGTCCGATCACCCTGCAAGCAGCTGGCATCATGGCACACTACCCGGTGCCAACGGACGTTGAGCAATCCTACACGCAGAACACCAGCAATCTCCAAATCGTTTCCGGCTCTGCAGCACAACAAATCCTCCATGGCTAATTACGAAATGACGCTACCTGAAATTTTTGTTCAGCTGCCTGAAGATATTCAGGTAGCGTTGGAAGCAGGATTGAATGGGTGTCAGTTACCAACGCACCCATCATCAGACCAAATTTTCACGGCCACCGAACTGATCACTGAGGATTTGAAAAACTTCCAATTCTCCTCAGCTCCTCTTCACATCCGCGACTTGCTCGACCGGGTTCCACAAGCCGTAGTAAACCTTCTGTCCTGATAAATAGAAGACGTAACACTATATCCCAGGAATCTATATGACTACAATCCTACAAGAACTTATCGGTCTCATTCAAGAGATCGGTGGGCGACCAAAGGAAGAGTACACTTCACAACGCGACGCAGCCTATGCTCGCGCTAAGTGGCACAAGGCTCAAGCTCAGAAACATAAGGGCAAAGACGACGATGTAGCTAAAGCACATGACGAAGCCGAAATGGACTGGATCAATATCAGCCAAGAATGGACTCACAAGAATCCAACCATTGCTCAACGGACTGAAGCACGTGCTAACGAAAAACTGTCGAAATCTCAGACAGCTCGCCGTGAAACTGACGAGAAGTATCCAAAATGACTACCACACAAACACCAGACGACCGCATCGCTGAACTTGAAAAAGAAGTCAAGTCATTAACTCGCCTCGTGCGGGAAATGGCAGCACGTGAGAAGGTTACTGTGACCAGGTTGAAGATGGTTGCACAGAACGCAGCAGCCACAGCGAAGAATGTGAAAGCACTCGACACTGCAGCTCGCAAAACCGATTCGAAGTTGAACCAGGTAAATGCCCGTGTATTGGCCAAGTCATGAAGCTATTTGAAATCCTCGACAATCCGTATGAGTATGAGATCAAAGATGCAGGCAGTGTTGGCGGCGACAAGGTAGCTACGTTCAAAGATGACTCTGGCGAAACTGTCACGGTCCAGATTGAATACTGGGGTGGTCCTGAGTTGTATAACGTCGACTTCAAGCGCAAGGGTTCGTATGAGATGACGAACGATAGCTCGAACGAAAAACATCAGGCTATTCGGATCATGGCAACTGTCGTCGCGATCCTTAAGGAGTTCGTTCAGGATGTGAAGTCGACGGAACGCCCGGCAAAGTTTATTGCCTTCTCTTCTAAGAAGACAGAAGGAAGTCGCAGCTCATTGTATGATCGAATGGTCAAGCGCATTGCACCGGCAATTGGTTTTGCGATTGTTACCGATCACAAGAACATCGATCATCCGATTCTGCCGTCGTGGTGGAACCAGAAACTGCAGATGACAAAGTCACACGACTACACGCTCTTGGTAGATACCGCGTTGGTTCAAAATAAAAAGTAATTGAATCCTCGAATTACCATATATATTCTTACTATGACAAACAAACTCAAGGAACTATCTTCCGTGAAAACTATATCCACCCTCGTCTTGCTGACATCACTCCCTTCGGGTAGTGGGTATGCCTGTGCGTCCGCGGTGTATGGTAGTAAGAGGTTCCTGATGTAAGTTCTGTCGTGTCTGACTAGAATCCAAAAGGAACCAAAGCTAAAGCTCGGTTCCTTTTTTGCATTAGAACGAAAATAAAGTTGTACAAGTTAAGATTCACCTGGTAAGATGCTTACCTCGATTGACGAACGACGCAAGTCGAAAGTCATGGTGTAGTAAAAATAAACTGAACAGGCCTTGTGAAACGTGCTATAATGTTTCCTCGGTTGACGAAGCAAACAGTGTGATGAACGAAAAATAAATCACATAACTTCTGAAAACTGTGTTATAATGATTAAACAGACACTGCACACAACGCTGCAGCCTAACCGGAAAGACTTGGTTAGCGTCTGAAGGTCTTTAACAATTTAGAATGCCAACAGCTCACGCTGAAGGTATCAAGAGTTCCCCGGAGTGCTGACGCAACGACGGGCTAAGCATCAATGCTGTGAATCGCGTGCAATAACTCGTCAGGGTTAGCGAAGCAGTTATATGGTCCATAGAAAATGGTTTACATGAAATATTTTGTCGGTTCACCGACCGAATGTCGATCGTTATCACATAGCGGACATAAAGCTTCTTGATACAAATCTTAGCGTGAGCTGTGAAACTGAACCGGCAAACGAACATAAGCGATATTTGATCTTCGGATCTGTTTGTCGCCCCTAGTTTTCCGGTTCAATATTGGTTCCTTAGCTCAGTTGATAGAGCGGATCCCTTACAAGGATTAGGTCGTAGGTTTGAACCCTACAGGAACCACCAAACAAATACATGCTCGTAAAGAGCCTTCTAATTTGGTAAGAAACCTCCTCAGTGATGTGGCGGAAATGCTGGTTCGATTCCAGCCCTGATGAGAGTGTGTATTTGTTTGGTTATGAAAGAACATTGGGTGCACGTCAGAGTTGGAGAGCTGAGGCTGCCTGTAAAGCAGTTGCCTAGTGCTGAGTAGGTCCGAATCCTACTGCACCCACCAAGTTATGTATCTAAGCCGGAAAGGTGACGGTGCCGATAAGTCCTAAAGTTAAATCTTAGTCAGAAGACAAATTCTTTTGATGGCATGGTGAAAGGCGATTTCGATGATCCCTAGATACACCAAATCAAAGCTTCTTAGGTGAGGCGCGTTTCTGATTACCATGGATGATCAGAGACCAGGGTCTGTCAAGTGCATCTCCCCTGCTAGGAAGCTTTGATTTGGTAGTACAGAATACGGGCTTGCCATGGGAATGGTTTACGCACTTGCAATGCGTTGTACGGAGTTCGACTCTCCGCAGGTCCACCAAGTTTCACTGGGGTTAAAGTTGCGCTTCCTACGCGGTGTATCCTCGTAGGCTCCGGTAAAAGTCCGGGTAGCTCCACCAAGTTTTTGCACAGACGTTATCGATGTAATCGCCTCACAGTAAGGTTGATAGCGACAGGCGAAGCGGCGATTGACGAGGTTCAAATCCTCGGTGCAGAAAAGAATATGGAGGGTAGGTCGCATGGCGCGAACGCGGATTTGAAATCCGTCCCACTGGGGCCAACCCTCGGTGAGGGTTCGATTCCTTTACCCTCCGCCAAGGCATGCTGTGACTATGAGGCTTCATCCGCCCAGGTTGATGACTATGAGGTTAGCACGGTTGCAAGAATAATGGGCTGATCGTATAATGAGATTACACCTGCCTTGCACGCAGGATATCGGAGTTTGATTCTCCGTTGGTCCACCAGAATGCAGGAACCTTTATGGTCGTGTTGTAAAAATCCTGGATGACTCGTTGATACACGATTGACCGAGTACCGTACTGAAAACTTGGACCCGTTCAGTAGCTATTAGTCCCTGTGTTGCTCTTCCCGTTAAAGAAGAATGTAACACAGTGAGAATTTTGTTGAGTGTCAGATTGAAATCCTCCGGAAGATAAATTTCAACCGAGGAGAGTAAAATGAACACCGACGAAAATTTTGAATGTACATGTGAACGGTGCTCAGCACCAGTCGATGGAGAGATGCACTCGTGCCCTTTCCAATCAGACGTTTATGATAACCACGAAGCAGGGTGTAACTGCTGTGCTGCGTGTGAACATGAATGTTGCATGGACATTTGAACAACCGGCTTCGGCCGGAAGAATACGCGGGATTAGTTTAATGGCAAAACCCCTGATTTCCAATCAGACGTTATCAGTTCGATTCTGATATTCCGCTCCAAGTTTAAGAACCGTTTGTAATTGATTATCTAGGATGAAAGATCCTGCTCACGCGGGATCGGGAGCTTCGAAACTCCCAACTCGATTACTACTTTCGTTCTTATCATAACAACGCCCACGTACGCAAATTGGCAAAGCGGCTTTCTTCAAACGTAAGTGTGTGTCGGTTCGAATCCGACCGTGGGTACCAGTTTCAAATAAGTTAGCATGAGATAAGCCTGCATGCCCAGTTTCTCCCAAGGCCTAGAGGATAGTCGGAGGAATAAGAAACATCAGTCATCGGCCGGTGGCCGTTTCTGAACAGACAATCCCGGTGTCTGAGTAGCGATCAGACCTTATTTGAATTCAAACATTCGGTGAATGTGACCACCGTTTTCGGTTGAGGGTACCTGACGCCGATAGCTAAATGATGAACCACGCGAATCTGCTTCGGTAGATATGGTTGCGAGTTCTACAACTCTTCTCGATTATCAGACTAAATCGTCCAAACAATATGCCCCGGTGGCTAATGGAAACGGTACACCTTCCAGTTTTAGAAACTGGGCTCTTACGGGTTCGAATCCCGTCTGGGGCACCATTAATTTTTAGAGTATTGAGTTGCGGGTAAGGTCAGGTCACTAGCAGGGTCTCATAAGCCTTCGCCATCACTGGTTCGAATCCAGTACCCGCTACTGAATGCTTTGAATAAATAGATGTGAGCAGTTCCACACTAAGGATTATAATGAGCGTACTAAAAGCAATGCTTCAGATCATCAACGAAGCGTCAGGTCAAGATGTCAAAATCAAATCTGACGGCAGCAAGATTGTTGCTGCACATGTTGAGGATGACCTGAAAAAAGCAGGAATCAAATACGATGCGGTCGACGTTCAAGAACGTTACCAAGGTCGTGTAGCAAAATACGATACCGCTCGCTTTCAAGTGTTCGGTGAAGTAACGGAAGAAGACATCGATACCGCCCTCGGCGGTGACTACGATGTTGAATTCGAGTAATACAATAGAGATGTAGTGTAATGGCCGCACGCGAAAAACATCGATCGCACATTTTGTTGCGCAAGCAACCGCCAGTTGATTGGTTATCCACTCTTAAAGGCGAAGTTCAGGTTCGACTCCTGACGATCTCTACCAAGTTTTAAAGAAGCTGTCATCCCAAATAGTAACCGTTTGTTATTGGTTATCTACTTTTACTTTGACTAAAATCCCTAGAAGGTTCGAATCCTTTGCGTGCCGAGACGGTTAATGGGGCACAATTCCCGATGCTACTTTTGTTGCTATTTGGAATGACAGTTTCTGCAATATCGGAGTATGGTGAAATGGTATCATGCATGGTTTGGGACCATGTGGCCCAAGTTCGATTCTTGGTTCTCCGACCAAAGTTTTTGACACCTGCAGTTCCAAGCCTTGAGTTTGGAATAACGCGAAAGCGGCAAGACAGAGCCAGTGGATCTAACTGGGCAGGACGTCAGTTTTACGTAGGGCAAGTAGCTCAGCGAAAGAGTGCTTCCAATGTGTACACATGGAAGAGGTCCGTGGTTAAAGTCCACGCTTGCTCACCAGAATTCGGGGCGGTAGCTCAGTGGGTAGAGAGAGTGCTCTTAGAGCATTAGGTCGCTGGTTCGAATCCAGCCCTGCGCACCAGTCTTACAAGGCAACACAGTCGAGGTAGTTCAACGTTAGAATAATCCCTTTGGTGGGATAGACGGTAGTTCAACTCTGCCCCTCGGCACCAGAACATGGAGAGTAGTTTGCATGGCGCATCACCTGCCTCGAAAACAGGTCCACTGGAAACGGTGACGGTTCGATTCCGTTTCTCTCCGCCAAGATGATGACTCGAAAGAGTTAGGGCGCGTTGCTTCTCGCGGCGACATCACAGGGGTGACACTGCTCGTATTCCCTACTCCGATGTTTTCGAACATCGGTTTTAACGAATACCTTTTGGAAATCATGCTATAATGATTTCCACTTTGGGGATGTGGCGTAACGGCAGCCGCGCAGCGTTGAGGTCGCTGTGGTCGAAAGATCGTGTGAGTTCGAGTCTCATCATCCCCACCAGAATTATGTTAGTCGAAAGACTTGCGCAGCTCTCCAGCTACGGCAGAGAGCGAACAACGTAAGCGGGGTGGATTGCGCTAAAGACCCTATTCCAATCTTCGGATTGGTCTTAACAGATTATGTCCCGTTGGTCCAATGGTAAGATGTTTCGCTGCAAACGAAACGACTCGGGTTCGATTCCTGAACGGGACTCCAGTTTGAACTTACAGCTCCTATTGTTCTGCATCCCGTTATAGTGGATGGTCTTTAGGGTCAGCCAAGGAGTTCTTCAAGTTTGACAACCGTTCGACGATCAGTTATCTCTGAAAAATAACCCTGATAGTCACACTCTTTGTTGTCATTGATTTTCGTAGTGCACATCGTCAGGGTATAGTGTAATGGTAGCCCCCGGTGTTTGGAACGCTGAAGCCCAGGTTCGATTCCTGGTACCCTGACCATGTGCATTACAGTAGTTGATTTAAAGCTGGAAGGGCGGCAAACCCAAAAGCTAGTTGTTATCTCTCCACGTTCGTTGATCCTTGCCGGGTGAAGTGGCCGTGATATGTGTAGCTCAGTCGGCAAGAGCGTCGGAAGAAGGCCGCGGGTTCGAGTCCCGTCATATAGTGAGAGTTCAGCTTTAAATCAATTCACACCATGCAGGTGTAGCTCAGTGGTAGAGTCTTTCGTTGCCAACGAAAATGTCGAGGGTTCGAATCCCTTCACCTGCTCCAGTTTCAAAGTAGAAATAGCTCAGTGGCAGAGCAGCGGTCATCGCCGAAAGGCACTTCGTTTTCGCCCACTTGTTGTCGCAAGACAACCGATTGAATAATGATTATCCCAAACCGCGGGTCGCAGGTTCGAATCCTGTCTTTCTACTCCATATCAAAGCCCACTGAATAGTGGTTGCACGTATCGGTACATGAGAATGCAAGAATTCTGCGTGCGCACGCAACAGACGCCCATTCGTCGTCCTCTGGGAAGAGGGAATTCATTCAGCGGTCTTTGATATGGAAGTATGGCAGAGTGGCCAATCGCACCGTCTTGGAAAGGCGGAGACCGGGTAAAACCGGTCCGTGAGTTCGAATCTCACTGCTTCCGCCAAGTTTAAAATTTTGATAACCGAACGTAGATGATTATCCAGCTCAGGTAGCTGCAGGTTCGAGTCCTGCCATGCGGAACATTGCATGTGGCGAAACTGGTAAACGCACCCGATTATTGTCGAAAGACTATTTTCATCTCAATCATTTGTTATCACTTTGGGGATGTGGGCAAATTGGCAAAGTCGCTGCTTTCAGATAGCAGAGTTGTGCGGGTTCGACTCCCGCCATCCCTACCAATTTTTAGTCAATGGAGTTTGTCATGAAGCTGCGCAACATGTATCTTGGCTTCAAGGATCAATTGCCTTTGAGTCGTCTGTGGAGAAACTTCCGCAAAGGTGGCATCGATATCTTCTGTCATCCTCGAACGCATTTTCGTTCGGATGGTCAGTCGAAAATCATGTATAATACAAAGGTTAGCGCAGTGAAAGCTGCGGCCGCAATGGAGAAGAAAACAGGCAATGCCTTCGGTAATTGGAAGTGCTGGCACTGCAATGGTTATCACATTGGCAAGAACTCTGTATTAACAAAAGAATAATTCGCCGGTTTAGCTCAGCTGATAGAGCGCTTGATTTGTAATCAAGATGTCAGGGGTTTGAATCCTCTAACCGGCACCAAGTTTCGCCCAATTAGTTTAATGGTAGAACAGGGGTTTTGTAATCCTCAGACGTGAGTTCGATTCTCTCATTGGGCACCACATACTTTATAGGAAATCATGTCATACAATAACCCTACTCCAGTTGCAGTGAACGTAGTCGCCGTCGAGAAAAATGATGGTACGTTTGGTTTGCTGGGCGTTGAACGCAATATCGAACCACACATTGGTGGCCTGGCATTTGCCGGTGGCTTCGTCAATGAGATGGAATCGATCGAGCAAGCAGCCGCTCGCGAGTTTAAGGAAGAAGTAGGAATCGACACTGATGCTTCGGCATGGGCAATCAAAAAATCGGCGATCACACCAAACAATCGCGTGTTGATCTTCTGTTCGTATAACGAAGTTCTGACCGAAGCCGACGTGGCGAAGATGGTTCCGAATGAAGAAGTTTCCCGCTTCGTCATCTTGGGTGAAGACTCCAAGCTCTGCTTCTCGCTTCATCAGGAAGTGATGGATGAAATTTTCGCAGAAAATGATCAGTACGATTACTAAACGAATTTGGGCTACACAGGTGTTCATAGGACGGGTTCGATTCCCGCAGTGTCCATATCAGGGGGCACGATCTGGGATTGCCACGCGCGGGCAGACGAGGGTTCGATTCCCCGGTAGTCCACCAAGTTTCATTGAATGCATAAATAGTTAACACAAATTCTTAGGATGTGTTATAATGCTTTCACTGACAGACAAAGAGGTACATCATGGCTAACCAAAAACTCATCGAAGCAGTTTCGACTCTTGTTGAAGACATCGAAAACAACGGTGAGGGTTTCGACAAAGAAGTGCTGATCGAAGCAGCCAACACGAGCGACTTCTCGGATGCACTTGACGGCGATGCATTCCTCGCCCAGCTCCGTAAGGAAGGTCTGATTTGAAAGTACAATTTCGACGGTCAAAGCTCTTCGGTGAGACTTTGGCAAAGCACAAAGAAGTAGGTGCAAAGCTAGCTGAATTCGTCAAGTTCAAGTCGGATGATCCGCTTGGTCGCTTTGGTAAGAAGGATCAACACTTTCAAGGTGATGGTCCACTCAAGGCGACTGGTTTGATCCACGCGCACCTGACACAGGACATCAGCATTCTATACAAGCGATCTGGAAAAGATCCTATGTTCATGGATTTAGTTGCTGTACTATCTCATGCTGAACTCGGAACTGGTGATCCAGCAAATCCGAAGCAACAAAAGAAAATAGCAAAGGTCATGATTGACCAAGAATTTTAAGTATTATTGCGGGTGAGTGTGATGGTAGCACGATGGGCTCATAATCCATAAGGCCGGTTCGATTCCGAGACCACGCAACCAGTTTTGTCGTTAGTGCAGTGGATTAGCACGTTCCCACGAGGGTATGATTCCGTTCGATTCGGATGTAAGCATGGTGACTGTAAATCCGCAGGGAGAAACGTTGGTTCGAATCCAACACGATGAAAGATGTATTGTGGACGCAACCCACACGTTAAATAAATATCGGCGAAGAACAAAGGAAGATTCCCATAACGGTATTGGAGCGGTTTGCTAAACCGTCGGCTGCGCAAGCGGCTTGTGAGTTCGATTCTCACATCTTCCGCCAGAACATTGTACCTACGGCTAAGTTGGAGAGTAGCGGCGGACTGTAAATCCGTTCCCTCGGGGTGAGTAAGTTCGAATCTTACTAGGTACACCAGTTTCCCGATGCCACAGCGGAATGTGGTAGTTTTCGTTTGGCTTCACAGCGAACGTATGACCCGCACGAGAATGGGTTGGCGACTCAGCGATCCGCCCTTGTTAATCTCTTCGGAGAACCTCTAGACTCGCACTGGGATGTTTGTCCATTTATGCCTTAATCAGAATGGTCTATTTGTCATGGTCGAAACCGTGGAAGTCGCAAATGTTTGGAATGCATTTCGCGCATCTAATTTATAGTAAATACTATCGCAGTACCCTTTCTCAACAACCACAAAGACGACCAATGAAAATTAAATTCGCGCTCATCGTAGCAACCCTCTTCGCAGCTCAAGCAGCAGTCGCTGGTGATGTATATGTAGGTGCAGGTGTCGGCCAAGCCCGCGCTCACCTCAATACCCCTGGTGCAACTCACATCGACAACAAGGATCGTGCAGGCAAGATCTTCGTCGGTACACAGTTGAACCGCAACTTCGGTCTCGAAGCTTCGTACGCTGACCTCGGTGATTTCACCGCGAACAGCCGCTACCTCTCGCGCGATACAGACATCAGGGCTGGTGCTCTGGATCTGGTAACAACTCTGCCGCTGACCGAGCGTTTCTCCGTCATCAGCCGCCTCGGCGTTGCACGTACAGCAGTACGTGAAGACTTCGGCCGCCGTGATGCAAAGAACACCTCGAACAACCTGCATGCAGGTATCGGCGCACAGTACAAGCTGAGCGAAAAAGTCGCACTCCGCGGCGAATTCGAAAGCTATCGCGTCAAGGACACGTTCGAAAAGCGCGGTCACGTGAATCTGGCATCTGCCAGCCTGGTATACAAGTTCGGCCGTCCAGCACCTACCAAGGTTGCTTACGTCGCACCGGCTCCAGTCTACGTCGCACCGGCTCCAGCACCAGTTGCTGCACCTGCTCCAGCGCCAGTCGTTGAAGCGCCGGTCGTAACGAAAAAGAAAATCCGCGAGTAATCGCACAGTTCGGGCCAGTAGCTTAGAGACCTAAAGCACTCTCCTCATAAGTGAGTGAGCGTGGGTTTGAATCCCACCTGGCCTACCAAAGAATTGCAGGGACTATGATAGTGGTAGTCGACTTCGTCCGGAGCGAAGTAGTGGGCGTTCGATTCGCCCGTCCCTGACCAAGTTTGTGAACCGTTCGAAAATGGTTATCCCGCGCCAAAACTGCGGGCCAAGCATCTCGGTGATGCGCTCATCTGGATAAGGTGAGAGAGGGGGTTCGAAACCCAGGCCTAACATCGTTTTCTACCTTTCGTTCACATCCCTATAAATACCTCTTTACTCAGGAGGTATTATGTCTATTGAACTTATCATGGTCATTGTTGTATGCTTGGCTGCAGTTGCAGCGATTGCATCGCTCGCAGCAGTTGTCACCACAACACTTTCCAGCCAAGCGGCATTGGTTCAATCAAAGTTAGCAGACAAGATAGCTGCTGACAAAGTTCTCGAGCTTGCAACCAACGTTGCAAAACAGCTTGTGGCTGAAGCGAATACCACGCCTAGTCAATCGCAAGCAAAGAAGGTGGCAGCAGATAAAATTCTGGCTGCAGCAGCAAAAGTCGCAGCTGAATTAAAAGCTGAGAAAGACAAATAAAATCAAGGTACCGTATCCCGTCTTCAGAGTGGGCTCTTACCGTCTTGATTCACTGCGGGCATGGAGTGAGAGGTTAGCCGGTGTCCTTACAAGACATCTGATGTAGGTTCGAGTCCTACTGCCCGTACCAAATTCGTTTTCATCTAAATACCCTCAGACACAATTGTTCAAGGAGAATGAGATGAAACTCACAGCACTTATCCTGGCCATCGGTATCATTGGTTCCGCCCACGCACAAACTGTTGCGGTAGGCGAACCATCGCCGAACGCGCCAACTCAAGAATCTATCGGCCTGAAGGCGCAAGTCCTTCTCGATCGCGCGCACTTCGGTGTGGGTGAAATCGATGGCGTAGTGGGAAGCACCACTCGCGCTGCCGTTAAATTTTTCCAACAATCACGCAATCTACCAATCACTGGGAAAGTCGATGAAGCAACTCTTGCCGCTCTCGAAGATGGTCAACCAACGCTGAGGTCTTACACGATCGTGGTTGGAGATGTCAACGCATCTTTCGGTAAAGCACCGAAGTACCGTGACTCGATGGAACAGTTGGCTGAGGTGCTTCAGACAAGCCCAAAGCTTTTGAAGAAGCTGAATCCTGAGTCGACGTTCGCAGCTGGCGACGTAATCCAAACTCCACAGGTCGGCGCTCCGTTGTCAGGCAAGATTGCAAAGATCGTTGTGACAACGAGCCAGAAGTCGTTGATGGTGTACGATGGATCTGGAAAATTGATGGCCTACTACCCGACGACGCTCGGTAACGATGGAAGCATTCCGTACGGTAACCACACGATCAAGTCAGCAACAAAGAATCCAGACTACCGTCGCGTGCTGCCTAACGGCAAAGCAAAAGCAATGACAGGTGGCCCAAACAACTACGTTGGAAATATGTGGATGGCATTGAGCAAGAAGCACTATGGTATTCACGGTTCGCCAGAACCAAGTAAGATTGCGAAGCAGCAGTCAGCAGGTTGTATCCGCCTGACGAACTGGGACGCAAATGAGGTTGCAGCCGCAATCGTAAAAAACACGAAGGTTCAAGTGCAGAGGTGATATAATGCTTTCATGGTTATATGCATCTGCTTCCACGTAACAGAAAAACAAATCAAGGATTTGTTACCACTCCCATTAGAGGACGTCATGCTACAGACGAACGCAGGAATGTGTTGCGGTCAGTGCATGCCGATGTTGGAACAAATCGTCGATCAATGCCCCGGTACGCTAATTGGTAGTTGCGAGCGGTCTTAAAAACCGCTGGTTGTGGATTCGAATTCCACTCGGGGTACCAAACACATTAAAGGCATTACATGAAATTACTTTTGCTCTCCGCACTCTGTGCTTTATCTTTTCAAGCCACCGCCCAAACCTACGGTGTTGGCGTCGGCTACGAACATGATTCAGCAACGAGCAACACTCGCGGATTAAAATCTGTGGCAAAGGCCAGCGTACTCGCCGGCGTCCGCACCTCGTATGGTCAGTTCGACACAGGGGTTTATGAAGTAACAATCCGCGGCGAACGTTTCTTCGACACACAACAAGGTGTTGAGGTTGGGTACACAAACGGATTCGCAGTAGGGCCCGTTCGCTTGTCCGGGCGCGCTGGTGCAGGCAAAGTGTTTGGTCGAGGTCTCGGTGCTCCATCAGATACCGGGTACTACAACACATATGCAGTTACCGCTGCATTGCCAATCACAAAACAGTTTGCAGTTTCACTAGCAGGTCGTTATCGTCCTGAACGTGACTTCAGCCAGCAGCAGCAATATTCAGCAGGCGTTAGCTATTCGTTCTCCAAGAACCTGACAGTTCTTGGAACTGTTCGCCACACCCGTAGCACAGGGCCAATTCTCAATGGCGCTTCCGTAACAGCACTTTACTTCTTCTAAAAATGAAAATTATTCTCCTCGCCCTGGCATTGGCATCCTTTAACGTCTCTGCGCAAAACGCCACCAACGTCATGCCGACATCAACCGACAACGCATCTGGTTGCAAGTGGCAAAAAGATAACGGACGATGCATCGTCTTCAATGCCACAGCTAAACAAATCATTTGCCGAGTGCGGGCAAAGAGCACCATCACGAAGGCGGTAGTTATTAACGGCTGGAACCAAACGATTTCAGAAACGAAAGTTACATCGCTCCGTATCTCAGTTCCAGCAAGGACCAACACGGAATTCATCCGCATCAACAAAACTGCAGATGGCGAGATCATCGAGAAGATGGAAATCCGCGCAGTGTGTAAGTAAAAGCTTCAACACGGATTTATGTAGATTGTCGGTCGAGATACTGTTATAATAGCCTCACTGAACGAAAACAACTTTGAAAGACAACATGAAAATTTCTCTGAAGCAAGCCCGCCGCGTCGAGCGTGAAATCGGTGGTGAACTCGAATTGACCGTTATGTCCGGTCATCGCAATCAGGCAACGATCTCTATCTACGAGAACATCCGTGATAAGGTCGCGACGATCCAGACGCAAACTCTGGACAGCCTGTCGAAGGTCAAAGAACTGACCCGCATCCGTTTTGCTATCCGCAAGGAAATCGAAACACAGAACGAGACTGCTGGTCTCAACACCCTGATGAACCGCGAAGCGGAACTGAAGGCAATGGCGAAGGTTCTCACGAGCCTGATGACGGTTGAACTGACCGACGAAGAACTCGAAATTGCTGTGCAGCGTCATGCCGCAGCGAAGGTCGCAAACGAGAAGGGCACTGTTGTTCAATCGCGTTACGGCGAAGCAACTGATTCCCTGGTACTGGGCACAGCGCTCCGTACCGACACTCTGGAAGCGCTGCGCGTTGAAGCGAAGTCGATCCATCGTGAACTGTTGTCGACGGTCGAGAAGTTGGCCGCACTGAACGTAGGTGTCCAGGTCGTAGTACCTGATGCCGATACGAAAATCCTGGAAGCAGCAGGAATCGTAGTTTAAGTTATGGAGTAGTCTGGGTTTCGTTGGGCGTATCGCTAGTAAAATCGCTCAATGGATTCGCATGTTGATGGTTCGAAATCAGTCGGGAATTAGCTGTTCCTCCCAATGTTTGAATGTCCTCCGTCTCGCGATTCTTGTTTCCCTGTTTATTTGTTGGGCCCACGCCATGTTTCTTACTGGCTTCCGCGTCCTTCGATTCTCAGCTCTCCTAATAATTCGAAAGTCAGCAATGGAACGAATTGAAGGCTTTCAAAACGAATTTCGGTTCTTATCGAATTTCGAGCCTGTCCGCGTCAAGCTGGATGGTGTATGGTACCCCAGCGTTGAGCATGCTTACCAAGCAGCCAAAAGCTTGGATGTAGAAGAACGTAAGATCATTCAGAAGGCAGCCGGTCCCGGACACGCAAAGCGTCTCGGTAAGATCATGGACTGTCGGGAAGATTGGGACGACGTCAAAGAACGTATCATGACCGATCTCTGTATTCAGAAGTTCGCTCAAGAACCTTACATGGCGCTGCTTCTGGCAACAGGCGATGCGTACATCGAAGAAACAAATACCTGGAAGGATACCCACTGGGGTGTCTGCAATGGTAAAGGTCAGAACCGTATGGGTCATATCCTGATGAAGATCAGATCTGACTTGCGCGAGATTCTAAAAAGTTGAGGGTGCACTGTTAGCGCGGTGTACTGGGCAGTTCGGCCGAACGGGTAAGTAGCGGTGGCCATCGCGAAAGTCTTGCAATGTGAGTGGTAGCCAGGTTCAAATCCTGACCACATCGCGCCCGCCTCATTCGAACACTGGCATTCTATTTTGTTAAGTTGTTGCGGAGAAAGATAAAAGGTTTCAAGGTCGGTGTACCGTCCATGTGAACATCTTTATCAGTCATCGCACGATATCCAAGCTCATCAAGCTTGCTGGCATAACGCTTAATAATTTTTGCATACAAGCTGGAACGTGATGCTTCGCCTTTCTCAGCGGCGAACATAAACGCTTCCGGCTTTTTCTTCTTGATGAAGTCGACGATGTAACCCATCATGATCGGCATCACCTTGAATTCAATTCCGCGGTTGAAGTTCTGCATCTTGAAATCTTTTGCAGTATCTGGATCACTCTTACCTGCAGCTTGTCGAGCACTCGGCTTTGGTGCAATGCGGAACGTGAACGCCCACATATTATCTTTTGCACCAGCAAACTTCGCGGCATTCGAATCAGCTTTGTAAAATAAAATTTCATACTTCACACCGTCAACGGTTTCCCGAATTACATAATCGTCTCGATCATTGCGTTTTGCTTTTGCAATGCTTACGTCAGCAATTGTCATGGCTTCAGATAAATACAGGTCTTCAAGCTTCATAGATTCTCCAAGGTAGGATTACTATTTATGAATGATAAATAATTGTTGATATCAGAGCGCAGGTCATTCCGACTTGTGTCTTTTCTTTCTTGAAAGGTTTACACATGAACAGCAAAAACCCACCAGCAAATCTCCCAAACGAAGATCTGAAAAGCGCTCCAGCACAAGCACCAAAAGACGGACCGCAATCTCTTCCGCAGGAAGACGTCTTGACAAATCCAGATACGCCAGGTCTCAGCGATCCTGACGAACACATGAAGCGCATTCAGCGTGAAGGCGAAATCAATAAAGTAGCCCCAGAGCCAGAGAACCACATCGGCCCAGATACAACAGGCGTAGGTCAGCCTACAGTCCAGCCAGTCAACCAGGGACAATCGTTGCCGCAATCAACGATTCCTGTAGACAACAAGTTCGATGGGAAGACTGAACAGTTCTATGATCCGAACGCTGCAGAAGTTGCGAAGCACCACAAGGCCGTCGCTAACAATGGCGGAAAGAAAACGACTGACTCCTAAGGAGAAAATCATGGATGCAATCAAACTGTTGGAAGCTGATCACGAAGAAGTTGAAATGCTGTTTGAGCAATATGAAGCGGCACGTGATGACAACACAAAGGCTATGACTGCAGAACAAATATGCAAGTGCCTGACTGTTCATGCTACAATCGAAGAGGAACTGTTCTATCCTCAGGCACGTCAAGTGCTTGATCAGAGCGACCAGTTCATGCTTGACGATGCAGAACAAGAGCACGCTGAAGCAAAAGAAATGATCACTAAGATCATGACGCTGTCGACTGGTGACGAACTCGATCACTGTGTTGCTCAGTTGAAAGTTGCGATCGAACATCACGTCAGCGACGAAGAAGACGAACTGTTCCCTAAGTTGGAAGACATGGGAATGGAAACAATGAACCTGGGTATCCAAATGGAAACCCGCAAGAAGCAATTGAAGAGTACAGTCAAATGAGCAAAGCCATGTCGTTCCAGGAATTCGGTGAACTGTTGAAATTTATCAAAGAAAACAATTCCCCGTTCAAGTCACCTTACCCACGTCCTACTGTAAAGTATCTTGACCCTGTATTCGACATGCGTAGCAACACCGTGTTCGCGATCACTCTTCGCGGCTTTGGAAACGCTGATGCAGTTTTCCATACTCAGAACGAGTGTCGAGACCTGCCTCAGTCTCTGGATGAACGTGTTCGGGAATACCTAAATACACCTTTACATTCAGAGTAAAAACAGCATCAGATGTCCTCAACTTAGATAAATAAAAGAAGGATATGAAACTGTCCCAATGCCTATAAGGCAATTCTAACCATTAGGAGATTACCACTATGACAAACCCAAACGTTCCAGCTAACCAAGCTGATGCAGCAAAAAACTCGGCACCGGACGCAAAGGTTATGCCTTCGCAGCCAGTACAAGTTAACCAATCGGCTCCAGTTGCACCAGCTACAGTCAATCCGGTTGACAGCACCCAGCGCATGCAGAACACTCCGCAGTCCCAGAAAGATATGGACGCTGCGAAGAACCTGCAAGCTGATCGTGCTCAAGAACAGCAAGACGTTCAGAAGTCAGCTGCGACTGAAAAGTCTGCAAACCAGAACGACGACTACTTCCAGAAAGTAGCCGACGACGACAAGATCGCTCAGCAAGCGGATCCGTTCCGTGAGCAGGCTCGTCAAGAGCGCATGCGCGAAGAAGAACTCGGCAAAGGCGATCCAACACGTGATGCAGCAGCGAAGCAAGCTGCAATGGACATGAACACTCCAGCACCAGGTGCAGTCGAAGAAGCAAAAGCAATGAACGACGGCTCACACAAGTAATTGTATCACAGGCGGAACTCCGGTTCCGCCTTCTGTCATCCCAGCAGGAAAGGCGATGGCCGTCACTCACTTCTATATGAACCGCCACAAAGGCTCTCCGCCCGCGATCATAATTCACAGAAGCAGTTCGACTAAATTATCCCTTGAACCCTGATGAAGGAGTTACAACATGAAGAAAACATTATTGGCACTTGCTCTCGCAGTAGCAACTATGGGTACTGCCTCAGCACACCGCCTCCAAAGCACCCACTACCACACTGACGAAGGTCGTGTAGTCATGGGCAACACAATTGCTCCCGAAGTTGAAGTAACGTACGAAACTGACCGTTGGGGTCGTCGTATCAAAGTGACTGAAACCACGACATGCGTTGAAACACGTGTCAATCGTCGTAACCGTCACCTGCGTTGCCTCGAAGAAGAAACTGAAGTAACTCGCGTTGTTGATCGTCCTGCTCACCAGCCGGCACCAACAATGGAACCACGTATTCAACGTTTCATCGAGCGTGACAACTACGGTCGACACGTCCTCATAACGGTAACTGATACATGCACTCGTCCAAGCTGGCAAGATGGCCGTCA
>Ga0326734_1000197_pt1 | contig 17886 bp, 17 predicted proteins | sample 15_GP2_1315_FD_207944 | JGI IMG/M metagenome (GOLD analysis project Ga0326734, IMG submission 207944) | Glacier ice microbial communities from Ngari, Tibet, China - 15_GP2_131.5 | ecosystem: Environmental > Aquatic > Freshwater > Ice > Glacier | place: China: Ngari, Tibet | collected 2018-07-18 | reverse complement strand
AGCCCACTGTTGAACACTGATGTCAGTGGGGTAACCAGCTACAGCCATGTTTTTACTCAACTAAATTCTAATGAGTCAGTATACAAGCGATATTTAGTTGCTTTTTAATTACTCAACGCTCTCTTAACATCACACGCCGGCATCCATGAGGCCATCGGCGACGTCGAACAGCCGGATGCGCGCCAGCACCTGGCCATGGTCGGACGCCGCCGGCTTCTCCAGCACCAGGTGGTCGTTCAGGTAGACCACGTCGACCACCTCGCCGATCGCGTTCGGCAGCGCCGCATTGAATTGCTCGGACACCAGGATATGGTCGATGGTGGTGTAATAACCGTCGTGCAGGCTCGAAAAACCGACGTGGCGCAGGTGGTCCTGGCGCCGCTGCAGCTGGTAGGCGTCGAACAGGCGGTCGGCGTTGGCCCCGCTGCCCAGCACGATGCCGGTGGTGACGGCGTCGGCGACGTCGTTGAAGTCGCCCAGCACCACGCGCGCGCGCTGATTGTCGCGCCCCAGGTGACTGAGCAGCACGCGCAGCGCCACCGCCTCGGTGCCGCGCCGCACCAGCGAACGCAGGCAGGCCAGCGCATACAGCTGCGCATCGTCGCCGGTGTCGCCGGTGCGGTAGTCCGGCCGCTTCGACTTCAGGTGCACCACCACCACGTCGATGACGACGTCGGGCGCGACGATCACCTGTGCATGCACCACCGGACGGGCGAAGCGGTCGGCGTCGCGGCTGCCCGGCGGCATGGCGATCCCGGCAGGGAACAGGCCATGCGCCACGCCCGGCTCGGCCAGCGGCAGGCGCGACACCAGCGCCACGCCCGGCGTCAGGCGCTCGGCGCCCGCTCGCACGGCGCCCGCTTGCACGGCGCCCCCCTCCAGATCGAAACCGACGTGGAAAGCGTTGCGGTAATTGCGCGTGCGCGACAGCGCCAGCTTGAGCGCCGCCTGCGAAAAAATTTCCTGAAAACCGATCACGTCGGCGTCCAGCAAGTCGATCTGGCGCGCGGTCCAGTCGATCTTGGCCTCGAATTCCGCTTCGGTGTAGGGCAACAGATTGTCGTAAAGTTTCGCGCCCGCCGGAGCCAGGTTAAAGGCGTTGAAGGTGGCAAAGCGAATTTCCTGCTGCATAATAAGAAACTCCTTAATGAACGAATAGCGTATCACGCCATGGCCAAGACAGACCACATTTCCGAAACACCGGCGACGCAGTTCCTGCGCAAGCACCAGGTCGCGTTCAGTGCCCATCCGTATGCCTACGAAGAGAAGGGCGGCACGGCGGTGTCGGCGCGCGCACTTGGCGTCGACGAGCACGCCGTAATCAAGACGCTGGTGATGCAGGACGAGGCGGCGCGCCCGCTGATCGTGCTGATGCACGGCGATTGCAAGGTCTCGACCAAGGAGCTGGCGCGCCAGGCTGGCTGCAAGAAAATCGAACCGTGTGCGCCGGAGGTGGCACACCGGCATTCCGGCTTCCTGGTCGGCGGCACCAGCCCGTTCGGCACCCGCAAGACGATGCCGGTGTATGTGGAAAAAAGCATTCTCGCGCTGGAAACGATTTACATCAATGGCGGCAAACGCGGCTACCTGGTCGGTATCGCGCCGCAGCAGCTGGTGCGGCTGCTCGAGCCGATACTGGTTGAGGTGGCGCTGAAGTCGTGCTGACTGGCCGCAGCGCCGATGGTGTATATTCACGACCCCGGCACCCGAGACCGGCTCCGCCAACACGGACAACAAGAAAGACAACATGATCGCCACCCTTTTGTTTGTGATTGCCGCCTACCTGACCGGCTCGATTTCGTTCGCGGTGGTGATGAGCCGCGTGTTCGGCCTGTCCGACCCGCGCACCTACGGTTCAAAAAACCCCGGCGCCACCAACGTCCTGCGCAGCGGCAACAAGGCAGCGGCGATCGCCACCCTGGCCGGCGATGGCGTCAAGGGCTGGTTCGCGGTCTGGCTGGCGCTGCGGCTGGCCGACCAGTACGGCGTCACCGACGCCGGCATCGCGCTGGTGGCGCTGGCGGTGTTTCTCGGCCACCTGTGGCCGGTGTTCTTCGGTTTTGTCGGCGGCAAGGGCGTGGCCACCGCGCTCGGTGTGCTGGTCGGACTCAATCCCTGGCTGGGGCTGGCAACGCTGGTGACCTGGCTGGCAGTGGCCTTCGCTTTCCGTTATTCTTCGTTGGCCGCCTTGATATCCGCGCTGTTCGCGCCCTTCTACTACGGCCTGCTGTTCGGCGTCGACGAAAAACTGTTCGCCGTGGCGGCAATGTGCGTGCTGCTGGCATGGCGCCACAGCAAAAATATTGCCAACCTCATCGCTGGCAAGGAAACCCGCATCGGCGGCAAGAACGCGCCGGCCCCGCCGCCCAAACCGGCCAAAAGAAAATGATTTTTTAACATTGGGGTCAAAGTGAGCTCTGACCCCAACAGAAGGGTGAAAATTGTGAGCAAACAGATCAGGATTGATTTCGTCTCGGACGTGTCGTGCCCATGGTGCGTCATCGGCCTCAAGGCGCTCGAGCAGGCGCTCGAGAACGTCGGCGACGCCGCCAGCGCGCAGCTGCATTTCCAGCCGTTCGAACTGAACCCGCAGATGGCGCCGGAAGGCCAGGACATCGGCGAGCACCTGGCCGAAAAATACGGCGCCAGCTTTGAACAGCGCGCCGCCACCAGCGAAATGATCCGCGCCCGCGGCGCCGAGCTGGGCTTCGAATTCAACGCGCGCGAGCGCATCTACAATACCTTCGACGCGCACCGCCTGTTGCACTGGGCCGGCGAACACGGCTTGCAGCGCGAACTGAAAATGGCGCTGTTCAGTGCTTATTTTACCGCCGGCGAAAGTCCCGCCTCGCACGAGGTGCTGCTGCGTCTTGCCGCCAACGTCGGCCTCGACCCGGCCGAGGCGGCGCGCATCCTGGCGTCCGACGCCTACGCGGTCGAGGTGCGCGAGCGCGAACAGTTCTTTCAGCGCCACGGCATCAGCTCGGTGCCGGCGATCATCATCAACCAGCGCCACCTGATTTCGGGCGGCCAGCCGCCCGAAGTGTTCGAGCAGGCGCTGCGCCAGATTCTCGCCACCGAAGACTGAGTCAAGACTGAGCTGCGCCGCCTTTTGGCGCGGCGCAGCTGCTCGGTACCCTCACGCCAGGTCGAGCACGATCGGCTGGTGATCCGACGCCGCCGTCTCGGACACCACCTCGACGTCCCGCAGGCGCGGCGCCAGGTCTTCGGTGACGAAAAAATAATCGTAGCATGCCGGCCGGTGGGGCCAGTCGAAACCGTGCAGGCCGGCGGTCGGCGCGCGCGCGGTGTTCGGATGGCGTGCCGACCATGCATCGATCAGCGCCAGCGCGCCGGCGTCCGTGGCCAGCAGCTCGCGGTAGGCGGGCGAGTCGGGCTCGAGGTTAAAATCGCCGCAGTAGATGGCCGAACCGGGCCGAAAGCCGAGCTGGAACGGCGCATCCAGCGATGGATCGGGTTGAAAAATGCGGGCCCGCTCGCACGCCTCCCAGTGCAGGTATTTGATCTGGCGCACCTGCGCCAGGCGCTGCACGGGCGAATAGTATTCGAGGTGGGTGGTGAGCACGCGCAGCTTGCCGCCGGGGGTGTCGAGCACGGTTTCGATCAACCCGCGCGGCATGCCGGCCGGGTGCTCGGGGTCGGGCGGCCAGGGCAGCCGGTAGCGATGCACCTGGGTGATGCGGTATTTCGACAGCAGCAGGTTGCCGAACTGGCGCGGCAGGTTGTTCTGATAGATTTCACTGGTCGGCTCGATCACCGCGTGGAAGCCGCCGAAAGCGCCGGCCAGCTGGCGAAACTGGTTGGCGCTGGCGCCACCCTCGAGGTCCGGGTGATTCGAGGCCACTTCCTGCAGGCAGATCACATCCGGGCCAAGTTTGCGCAGCACGTCGATGATGGCGTGGATCCGGATGCGGCCGTCCTTGCCGCATCCCCATCGAATATTCCAGCTGACAACCCGCATACCGCACCTCCGCAACACCGGCGCACACGCCAAGTGAGGCGATAGTGCCAGTTTTAGCCTGCGGAGGGCCGCACGGTAAGCTGGCTTTTTATTTCAGAATGGCGGACCGGGGCGGCAAATGCGGCAGCGATGGGTGGCGCCAGTACCCCTAGACCACGCTGATCTCGTCGAGTGGCCAGCGCGGCCGTACGTTGAACGCATAGTCCTGTTTCGCCGCATCCGGATTGATCATCAGGCGCCGTGCGCCGGCAAAGGCGATCATCGCGCCGTTGTCGGTGCAAAATTCGAGTTCCGGATAAAACACCCGGAATTTTTTCGCCGCCGCCGCCGCGTTCAGCGACGCGCGCAACTGCGCGTTGGCGCCGACGCCGCCGGCGATCACCAGCCGCTTCAAGCCGGTGTGCTTCAGGGCGCTGATGCATTTGGCCGTCAGCACGTCGACGATGGCGTCGACGAAGCCGCGTGCAATGTCGGCCTTGTCCTGCTCGCAGATGTTGGCGACGATTTTTTCTTCGTGCTTCTTTACCACCGTCAGCACTGCCGTCTTCAGTCCCGAGAAGCTGAAATTGAAGTCTTTCGAATGCAGCATCGGGCGCGGCAGCTTGAAGGCGCTCGGGTCGCCGAATTCGGCCAGCCGCGAGATCGCCGGCCCGCCCGGGTAACCGAGGCCGAGCAGCTTGGCCGACTTGTCGAACGCCTCGCCGGCGGCGTCGTCCAACGTTTCGCCCAACAGCGTGTACTGGCCGACGCCGTCGACCCGCATCAGCTGGGTGTGGCCGCCCGACACCAGCAGCGCGACGAACGGGAACGCCGGCGGGTCGGCCGCCAGCAGCGGCGACAGCAGATGGCCTTCCAGGTGGTGCACGCCGAGCACCGGTTTGCCGCTCGCCAGTCCCAGCGCGCAGGCGATCGACGCGCCGACCAGCAGCGCGCCGGCCAGACCCGGACCCTGGGTGTAGGCGATCGCATCGATTCTCTCCAGCGCCACGCCGGCCTGCTCGAGCGTGTGCTCGAGCAGCGGAATGGCGCGCCGGATATGGTCGCGCGAGGCCAGTTCCGGCACCACGCCGCCGTACTCCTCGTGCATCGCGACCTGCGAGTGCAGTGCATGGGCCAGCAGGCCGCGCTGCGTGTCGTACAACGCAAGCCCGGTTTCATCACAGGAGGATTCGACGCCGAGAACGATCATGGAAGGAGCAGACAAATTTTGAAATGCGTCATTGTAAAGCACAGGTAAAGCACCGCGGCGCGCCGGCCGCCAAGGCCAGCGCGGCGCCTATGGCCGCTGCAGCAGTTCCGCGTGCGCCGCGCGCAGCATCGTTTCGGTGTCGGCCCAGTCGATGCAGCCGTCGGTCACCGAGCAGCCGTACTTCAGTTGCGACAGGTCAAGCGGGATTTTCTGGTTGCCGGCGGCGATGTTCGATTCGATCATCACGCCGACCAGCGAACGGTTGCCGTGGCGGATCTGCTGGATAACGTCGGACATCACCAGCGGCTGCAGCTCGGGCTTCTTGTAGCTGTTCGCGTGCGAGCAGTCGACGACGAGGGTGGCCGGCAGGCCGGCTTTCTTGAGCGCCTGCTCGGCGATGGCGACCGACACCGAATCGTAGTTCGGCCGGCCGTCGCCGCCGCGCAGCACGACGTGGCCGTAGGCATTGCCGCTGGTGCGCACGATCGACACGGCGCCCTCGCCATTGATGCCGAGGAAGGAGTGCGGATGGGCCGACGACAAAATCGCATTGATGGCGATGCTGATGTCGCCGTCGGTGCCGTTCTTGAAGCCGACCGGAGTCGACAAGCCGGACGACATTTCGCGGTGGGTCTGCGACTCGGTGGTGCGCGCGCCGATCGCGGTCCAGGCGATCAAATCGCCCAGGTACTGGGGCGAGATCGGGTCGAGCGCCTCGGTGGCGGTGGGCAGCCCCATCTCGCAGACGTCAAGCAGGAAGCGGCGCGCCTTTGCCATGCCGGCGTCGACGCGAAACGAGTCGTCCATGTCCGGATCGTTGATGTAGCCCTTCCAGCCGGTGGTGGTGCGCGGCTTTTCGAAGTACACCCGCATCACCAGCAGCATGGTGCCGGCCACCTCGGCCTGCAGCTTGACGAGGCGCGCGGCATAATCGAGGCCGGCGACCGGATCGTGGATCGAGCACGGCCCGACCACCACGAACAGGCGCTTGTCCTTGCGCGCGATGATGTTGCGCAGCGCCTCGCGGCCCTGCATGACGGTGGCAAACGCGCTGTCGGTGAGCGGCAGCTTCGCATGCAGCTCGACGCGTCGGCATGCGGCCGAACGAGGTGACGTTGGTGTTTTCGATATCTGGGATGATCATGATCCGGCTTCGTTGGCGTTGGAGGTATCAAGCAGTTTAGCGTCAATCGGCCGAGGTTGCTGGTTGCGCCCTGTTTTAAGCAAAGGTTTTTTCACCAGACACCGGCTGTTGATTCAGATAGCATGCAGGCATGTCGCTGCTCGGTGTAAGCTTTGCCCATGAATACTCCTACGTCTACTCCTGCTCCTGTTTTTGCTAATACTGCTGCTGCTGCTGCTGCTGCTGCTGCCCCGGCTGCCACCAACTCCTTCGCCGCAGCCCCCTTCATCAAAGAGATCGGCCGCGGCAAAAAAGGCGCGCGCAGCCTGTCGCGGCTTGATGCCCGTGCGCTGTACGGCGCCATGCTGGGCGGCGCCGTGTCCGACCTCGAGCTGGGCGCGATCATGCTGGCGATGCGCATCAAGGGCGAATCGGTCGACGAGATCGCCGGCTTTCTCGACGCCGCCGAAGCGTCGTTCGATTTGCTGGCGGCGCCCCCGGGCCAGTATGTGCCGGTGCTGATTCCGAGCTACAACGGCGCGCGCAAAATGGCCAACCTGACGCCGCTGCTGGCGCTGCTGCTGGCGCGCGAGGGCGTGCCGGTGCTGGTGCATGGCGTCACGCGCGATCCGGGCCGGGTCACCAGCGCCGAGATCTTCGCTGAACTCGGCTTCGGTATTGCCGCCTGCGCGGTCGACGTCGCAGCCTGTCATGCGCTCGGCCAGCCGGCTTTCATGCCAATCGAGCAGCTGGCGCCGAAGATGGCCTATTTGCTGTCGCTGCGCCGGCGCCTCGGTGTGCGCAACTCGACCCACACCCTCGTCAAGATCCTGCAGCCTTACCAGGGGCCGGCGCTGCGGCTGGTGTCGTACACCCATCCGGAATACCTGGCGATGCTGGGCGAATATTTTATGACCGCAGCACCTGCCGGGCGCGGCGATGCCCTCCTGATGCGCGGCACCGAAGGCGAGACGGTCGCCAACGCCAACCGCGCCAACCAGATCGACTGGTTCCATGGCGGCGAGCGCACGCTTCTGGTGCAGCGCGACGCACCGACGGATGCATTGGCGCAGATGCCGCACGAACGCGATGCAGCCACCACCGCCGCCTGGATTCGCCGCGCCCTGAACGGCGGGGAACCGGTGCCGCCATCGATCCTCGAACAAGTGGCACAATGTTTGCTTGCTTCAAGAGCCTTAAAGGCAAACATTGGCGGCAATCATGAATAGCACAGGTAAAGTATGGCTGGTGGGGGCGGGGCCGGGCGATCCGGAGTTGCTGACCCTGAAAGCGGTACGGGCAATCGCCGCGGCCGACGTGCTGCTGGTGGACGACCTGGTCAATCCGGAGATTCTGGTCCATGCAGCGGCGACGGCGCGCATTGTGCAGGTGGGCAAGCGCGGCGGCTGCCGCTCGACCGCGCAGGACTTCATCGAGCGCCTGATGGTGTCGGAGGCGCAGGCTGGCCGCTGCGTGGTGCGCCTCAAGGGCGGCGACCCGTTCGTGTTCGGCCGCGGCGGCGAGGAGCGGGCATTTCTGATGGCGGCCGGGATCGACGTCGAGGTGGTCAACGGCATCAGCAGCGGGCTGGCGGCGCCGTCCTCGATCGGCGTGCCGCTGACGCACCGCGACTGGAGTTCGGGCGCCATTTTTGTTACCGGCCACGAGCGCCAGGATCAACACGTTGCGGATGGGCCGCATGGGCCGTCGCGTTCGCCGGACTGGGCCGTGCTGGCGCAGACCGGGCTGACGCTGGTGATCTACATGGGCGTAGCGCGCTGCCGGCAGATCCAGGCGGCCTTGCTGGCCGGCGGCAAGCCGGCCGACACGCCCGTGGCGGTAATCCAGTCGGCAACCAGCGCCACCCAGGTCCATCTGGTGACCACGCTGGGGGCGCTGGCCGACGACCTGGCGGCGTCAACGCTGGGCAGCCCGAGCATCATCGTGGTGGGCGACGTGGTGCGCTGCGCCGATGTGGCGAGCGACCCCTTGCTGGTGCAAGCTGTGGGCTGAGCGGGGGGGCAATTCAGCCCGCTTCGTCAATTGCCGCGCGCAGTTTACAATCACGCCTTTAGTGATCAGCGAAAATCGGCAGCAACCATGGCAAAACAATTCAATGTAGCGGTAATCGGCGCCGGCGCCGCCGGCATGATGTGCGCGGCGTTCGCCGCCCGCAACGGCAAGCGGGTGGTGTTGATCGACCATGCCACCAAGCTGGCCGAAAAAATCCGGATCTCCGGCGGCGGTCGCTGCAATTTCACCAACATCAACGCGGCGCCGGCCAATTTTTTGTCCGCCAATCCGCACTTCGCCAAGAGCGCGCTGTCGCGCTACACGCCGCAGGACTTCATCGCGCTGATGAAAAAACACCGCATCGGCTACCACGAGAAGCACCGCGGCCAACTGTTCTGCGACGAATCGGCCGAACTGGTGATCCAGATGCTCAAGGACGAGTGCGCCAGCGGCGGCGTCACCTGGCGCATGCCGACCAGGGTCGAGTCGATCGATAAAAATGCCGAAGGCTTTTTGCTGGCCACCGACACCGGCGACATCGTCGCCGACAACGTGGTGATCGCCACCGGCGGGTTGTCGATCCCGAAGATCGGCGCCACCGACTTCGGTTTGCGCATCGCTACCCAGTTTGGCCTGGCGCTGGTCGAGCCGCGCCCGGGACTGGTGCCGCTGACCTTTGATGGCCCGAGCTGGGAGACGTTCGCGCCACTGGCCGGCATCGCGCTCGAAGTCGAGGTCCAGACCGGCTCCGGCAAGGGCAAGGGCGGCGTGAAGGGCAAGTTTCGCGAAGATTTGCTGTTCACCCACCGCGGCCTGTCCGGTCCGGCCATCCTGCAAATTTCCAGCTTCTGGCAGCCGGGCACGCCGATCGTCATCAATCTGCTGCCGGAAATCGACGTCGCTGCGGCGTTGATTGAAGGCAAGCCCACGCTTAAAAAACAGATGGGCAACGTGTTGTCGCAGTGGCTGCCGACGCGGCTGGCCGAAGGGCTGCTGACAGCGCACGGTTTTGCCCTCGACGCGCGCCTGGCCGACATGCAGGACGCCAGGCTGCGCACACTCGGCGACGCCATCAACCGCTGGTCGATCGTGCCGACCGGTTCGGAAGGCTACCGCAAGGCCGAGGTCATGCTGGGCGGCGTCGACACGCGCGAACTGTCGCAGCAGACCATGATGGCCAATAAGGTGGCCGGCCTGTATTTCATTGGCGAAGCGGTCGACGTGACGGGTTGGCTGGGTGGTTACAATTTTCAGTGGGCATGGGCGTCGGCGGCGGCGGCCGGAATGGCGCTGGCTGGCGAGTAACGGGAAGGAAAAAGCTGGAAGGAAAAAGCCGGGGAAAACGAGAGCAGAGCGCAAAAAAAACGGCAAAAAGACGGGCAAAACGGCGTTGCAGTCATGCCGCTGTCTTAACCGGCGTGGTGAAAAGCTTCCACTGTGCGCCAAACGATGCTAGAATCTCGTTCTTTCCCTCATCTAACGGTTTGATTTTTACATGACCACTATTCGCCTTAAAGAAAACGAGCCGTTCGAAGTCGCCATGCGTCGCTTCAAGCGCACGATCGAAAAAACCGGTCTGCTGACAGAACTGCGCGCCCGCGAGTTCTATGAAAAGCCAACGGCTGAGCGCAAGCGCAAGCTGGCAGCCGCTGTAAAGCGCCACTACAAGCGCATCCGCAGCCAGCAACTGCCTAAAAAATTATTCTAAGATTGCTGACCCAGTGATCCGTTGACGGCAACAGCCGCTGCGGATTCATGGTCTGAAGCGTCGCAGGCCCGCTCCGGTGTTACCGCAGCGGGTTTTGCTATTTGTACTTCATCAACAAGATTTTCGAAGTGAGGATACCATGAGCTTGAAACAACAAATCACCGAAGACATGAAAACCGCGATGCGGGCCAAGGATGCCGGCAAGCTGGGCACGGTTCGCCTGATCCTGGCCGACATCAAGCGCAAGGAAGTCGACGAGCGCATCGAGCTCAATGACGCCCAGGTATTGCAGATCGTCGAAAAAATGATCAAGCAGCGCAAGGACTCGATCAGCCAGTTTGAGGCGGGCAACCGGGCCGACCTCGCCGATATCGAAAAAGCCGAGCTGCTCGTGCTGGCTGCCTACATGCCGGCCGGCCTGTCGGACGCTGAAGTGGCCGCCGAAGTGGCCGCCGCCGTTGCTGCCTGCGGCGCCACCGGCGCCCAGGACATGGGCAAGGTCATGGCCATCGTCAAGCCGAAGCTTGCTGGCCGTGCCGACATGACGGTCGTCTCGGCGCTGGTCAAGAAGGCGTTGTCGGGCGCCTGACAATCAAGGCGCCGCCGGAGTCCGCAAGTTGTTCTGAATCAATTTTACGCGACCCGGCGGTATAGTCTGACTTTAGACAAAGACTGTGCATCGACCGTGATTCCACAATCATTCATTACCGACTTGCTCAACCGGGTCGACATCGTCGACGTCGTCGGCCGTTACGTCCAGCTGAAAAAAGGCGGCGCCAATTTCATGGGCTTGTGCCCGTTCCACAACGAAAAATCCCCCAGCTTCACGGTCAGCCCGACCAAACAGTTCTACCACTGCTTCGGCTGCGGCGCTCACGGCACCTCGATCGGCTTCCTGATCGAATACTCCGGCATGGGGTTTGTCGATGCCGTCAAAGACCTGGCGCAAAACGTCGGCATGGTGGTGCCGGAGGCCGACGACAGAATCGCGCCGGCCCAGCGCGCCGCCAACCAGGCCCAGGCGCTGGCGCTGACCGACGCCATGACGCAAGCGTGCGATTTTTACCGCGGCCAGTTGCGCGGCGCCGACAACGCCATTGCCTACTTGAAGAAGCGCGGCCTGACCGGCGAAGTGGCGGCCCGCTTCGGCATGGGCTACGCGCCAGGCGGCTGGGATAGCCTCAAAGCGGTGTTCCCCGACTACGAGGCGCAGGCCCTGGTCGAATCCGGCTTGGTGATCGACAAGGTCGATGAAGACGGCGGCAACAAGAAGCGCTACGACCGTTTTCGCGAGCGCATCATGTTCCCGATTCGCAATACCAAGGGCCAGGTGATCGGCTTTGGCGGCCGCGTGCTCGACCAGGGCGAGCCGAAATACCTGAACTCGCCGGAAACCCCGCTGTTCCAGAAGGGCTTCGAGCTGTATGGCTTGTTCGAAGCGCGCCAGGCGATCCGCGACGCCGGTTACGTGCTCGTCACCGAAGGCTACATGGACGTGGTTGCGCTGGCGCAGTTGGGCTTTCCGCAAGCCGTGGCCACGCTCGGCACCGCCTGCACCTCGACCCACGTGCAAAAATTGTTGCGCCAGACCGATACGGTCATCTTCAGTTTCGACGGCGACCGCGCCGGCCGCAAGGCTGCCCGCCGCGCCCTCGAAGCGTGCCTGCCGCAAGTGTCCGACAACAAGACGATCAAGTTTTTGTTCCTGCCCGCCGAGCACGACCCGGACAGTTTCGTGCGCGAGCGCGGCTTTGAAGCGTTCGAGCAGGAAATCAGCGAAGCGATGCCGCTGTCGCAGTTCCTGCTGCGCGCGGTGGCGGGCGACAACGACCTGGCAACGCCGGAAGGGCGGGCCCGCGCCCAGTTCGACGCCAAGCCCTTGCTGCAGGCAATGACGCCGACCTCGCTGCGGCTGCAGATCGTGCGCGGACTGGCCAGCCTGACGCAGTCGACCCCGGCCGAGATTGAAACGTTGTTCGAACTGGCAAAGCCGGTGTCGGTGGCGCGCCGGGCGCCGCCGCGCAAAGGCCGGCCGCAACCGGTCGGGCTCGAGTTGCAGATCCTGCGCATCCTGGTTGCCCACCCGCCGCTGTGTTTGGAGCTCGATGAAGCAAGCTTGCAGTGCTTCGATTTTTTCGGCGCCGAATCGGCGGAGCGGTTGCGGCAACTGGTCGCCACCGGCCAGGCGCTGGGGCCGAACGGCGGCTTCGCTGCGCTGTCCCAGCACCTGAAGGAGGCCGGCGTCGAATACGACAGCCTGATCGCCGAAATCGCCTCGGAGCCGGAATCGGAGCTTGACGCGGTCAAGCTGTGGCTGTCAGGCGCCGTGAGGCAGATCAAATTGGACGCATTAAAACAAGAACTAAGCCAGTTGTTTTCTTCCGGACTGACCTCAGATCAGATTGGTATGCGGTACCGCGAAATCACTGCCATGCAGGACGCGTTGAGGCGCGACATTGCTGCCGACATGACGCAGCGTTGAGTTGCAAAAATTGCTATATATCAAGGGGCGTTGTGACTGGAAAAAATTGGGGTGCATGCTATAATTAAACGATAAATATTGCGTTCTTTGAAATGAATTTGCCTTTCAATGGACTGCGGTATGTCAGACAGTTTGGCTCCTGATCGGCGCGCAATGCGGGCGTCGGCGGCCAGGGCCAGCTTTAAGGTTGACGGTGCGACGGCGCAATGCGCAATGCGCGGTGCGTGACAAGGGCCAATACAAGTTGGTCCAAACGCGACGTTTCGATCCTGTCACCGACCGGCTCGTGCCCCCAGCCGCCGCTGTGTTGCAAAGATTACTGCCTGAAACGGCAGCGCGGAACGTGTCCGCGAGGTGATATGAAAGTGTAAGAGTGCAGTAGTGCCAGGGCGGCCTGCGAGGGCTTGCCGGGAGACGTAGGCCCGGATAGGGCGGCAACAAACTTGATCTACTTCCACCGTAAAGCTAGTCGTTGTGACATCGAAAGCGCCTGTGCCAACCAAAAAACCTGAACTCAGAGTGGCTGAAAAGCCAAGGAGCATGTCCGCCATGGTAGACGATGCTCAAGACAAGGCGGAAACGCGCGTTGCAAGCACCGCGAGCACCACGCCTGTCGTCAGCCAGACCACCGACGCCGCCACCCTGGCCGCGATCGACACATCCGGCTATGTCTTGCCGTCGGTCAAGGTGCCGGGCCGGCGCGGCCGCAAGCCAAAGGAATTCCAGCCCGAAAACGACGAAGTTGCCGCGCTGAACGCGGTCGAGCGCGCCGAACTGAAGGCGGTCGACAAGGCCAAGGCGAAAGACCGCAAGGCCAAGGAAAAGGCGCTGCTGAAAGACGCGTTCTCGTCGGACACCGAAGCGAGCGAAGAAGAACTTGAGCGCCGTCGCCAGAAGCTCAAGACGCTGATCAAGTTCGGCAAGGAACGGGGCTTTTTGACGTACGCCGAGATCAACGACCACCTGCCCGAGAACATCGTCGATCCGGAGGCGATCGAAGGCATCATCGGCACCTTCAACGACATGGGCATCGCCGTGTATGAGCACGCGCCGGATGCCGAGACGCTGCTGCTGTCCGACAACGTCGCCACCGTCACCAGCGACGACGAAGCCGAAGCAGCCGCCGAAGCGGCGCTGTCGACGGTCGACTCCGACTTTGGTCGCACCACCGACCCGGTGCGCATGTACATGCGCGAAATGGGGTCGGTCGAACTGCTCACGCGCGAAGGCGAAATTGAAATCGCCAAGCGCATCGAAAGCGGCCTGAAAGACATGATTCAGGCCATTTCGGCGTGCCCGGTGACCATCGCCGAGATCATTTCGGCGTCGATCCGGATCCAGAACGACGAAACCAAGATCGACGAAATCGTCGACGGCATGGTCGACAACGAAGACAGCGTCGCCGTCGTCGCGCCGCATGTCGCGTCCGACGACGACGACGACGGTGAAGAGGGCGACGAAGAGGAAGAAGTCGAAGAAGAGGAAAACAACGCCTCCGGCGCCGCCGGCTTTTCCGCCGAACAGCTTGAAGCACTGAAAGTGCAGGCGCTCGGCAAGTTCGAGATCATCTCGGTGCAGTTCGACAAGATGCGCAAGGCCTACGAAAAAGAAGGCTACAACTCGAAAGCCTACGTCAAGGCGCAGGAAACGATTTCCAACGAGCTGCTCGGCATCCGCTTCACCGCAAAAGTCGTCGAAAAGCTGTGCGACACCTTGCGCGGCCAGGTCGATGAAGTGCGCCACATCGAAAAACAGATCCTCGACGTCGCGGTCAACAAGTGCGGCATGCCGCGCGCCCACTTCATCAAGGTTTTCCCGGGCAACGAAACCAATCTCGACTGGGTCGATGGCGAAGTCAACGCCGGCCACGCCTACAGCGCCATCCTCGGCCGCAACATCCCGACCGTCAAGGAACTGCAGCAGCGCCTGATCGACCTGCAAGCGCGCGTCGTGCTGCCGCTGCCGGACCTGCGCAACATCAACCGCCAGATGGCGGCCGGCGAAATGAAGGCGCGCAAGGCCAAGCGCGAGATGACGGAGGCCAATCTGCGCCTCGTCATTTCGATTGCCAAGAAATACACCAACCGCGGCCTGCAATTTCTCGACCTGATCCAGGAAGGCAACATCGGCCTGATGAAGGCGGTCGACAAGTTCGAATACCGCCGCGGCTACAAGTTTTCGACCTATGCAACCTGGTGGATCCGCCAGGCGATCACCCGCTCGATAGCCGACCAGGCGCGCACCATCCGCATTCCGGTGCACATGATCGAGACCATCAACAAGATGAACCGCATCTCGCGCCAGATCTTGCAGGAAACGGGCGCCGAACCGGATCCGGCCACGCTGGCGCTCAAGATGGAAATGCCGGAAGACAAAATCCGCAAAATCATGAAGATCGCCAAGGAGCCGATCTCGATGGAAACGCCGATCGGCGACGATGACGACTCCCACCTGGGCGACTTCATCGAAGACAACAACACGCTGGCGCCTTCGGACGCCGCCTTGCACGCCTCGATGCGTGGCGTCGTCAAGGACGTGCTCGACTCGCTGACCCCGCGCGAAGCGAAGGTGCTGCGCATGCGCTTTGGCATCGAAATGTCGACCGACCACACGCTCGAAGAAGTCGGCAAGCAATTCGACGTCACGCGCGAGCGCATTCGCCAGATCGAGGCGAAGGCGCTGCGCAAACTGCGCCACCCCTCGCGCTCCGACAAGCTCAAGAGCTTCCTGGAAGGAAACTAAGGCTTGACGCGAGTAGGGAAAAAGCAATATCCTCTCGCCACTTCGTTCCGGACCAGCGCCGGACGGTGGCGAGTGCTTGCTACTCCCGCCGCACCGATTTCGGGCCTCTAGCTCATGCTTGGTTAGAGCAGCGGACTCATAATCCGTTGGTGCCGTGTTCGACTCACGGGAGGCCCACCAGAATTCGCTTTGAAAATCAATGGTTGCACATTCACGCTTGCAGCCAATTTTTACGAGCGCTCGATTGTTGAACACCATGTAACGGGCGCAATCGGCACCCGAGGAGCAGACGCATTGCACCAGTGATATTGGTCGGCGCAATCGTCACGAATCACGTCGTGCCACAGTGTGGCCACTGCCACCGAACGTCACCGAGCAATTGTCGCAATGGCCCGGTATCTGCTGTCTGGTGCGGATCGAGTGCTCCACCGACATCTTCCATACGGCGGACAAAACCTGGAAAAATCGCCAGGAAACGGCTTGGCATATTTGCACGCGCATGCTCAACGCCGAACAAGCCAACGCCTGTGTTCGCAAGCATTGGGCGGTTGAAAATAGCCTGCATTATGTGCGCGACGTAACTCTGGGCGATGACGCGTCGCGCATCCGCAAGCAACCAGGCACCTTCGCGCGTCTTCGCAGTTGGGCACTCAATTTACTGCGTTTCAAAAAATTTCAACATATTCATGCAGCACGACAATCATTGGGTTGGGATCCACAGGCTGCATGGAATTGTATTGCTTAAAAAGAAGTCAACAGCCCTGGCCTGCAACGCATCCGCAATCTGCAAAAAATGTGGTCCGCCGTGCGCGGTCAATCGCGGCAAGCAAATTGGCAAATTTCATCTTGTATGGTTTTCAACTGGTACATTTTGTTTCAATGTATGAAAATTGCTTTTAAGTATGCCTCAGAACGTGCTGCAACACCATCCTTGCATGGCAGTCTGACGTTTTCTCCTCTCTCATCTGCATTCGGCAAATCACTCCGCTGGATGCCATTGTTATTTCATAGGTAGGTATAATGAAAGATTAAAACAGAATGCTTGGGGGCTTTGCTCTACCGGCTGATCTGGAACGCGCGATGGCACTCGACCATATTGGTCTGTCAAAGCGCGCCTGCACCTACGCCATACACTCACGATAGATAGTGTCAAGTAATAGCCTGGAAATACTCAAAATGATGGATTGGATTCCTATAGTCTTGGTTACGTTCAAGGTTCTCGTGCTCGGCACGGGCATGTTCTTCGCCATCAAGTGGCATTACGATCAAGGGAAGAAGGAGACAGAAATGGAGAAGCGCGCGGTGCTACGCCCGGCCGGCAAGGTGGCCGTAGTCTTCGTGCTATCGCTTCTGGGCCTGTTGCTCTTCACCTTCTTCCTTGCCAAGAAGCTCGGTTTGGACTTGGCCTTCCCATGATGGCAAAGAATAGTCGGCCGATATCCAGTGATGCGGCAGCAATTCCCCGATGCGGCTATTGGGCAGCATCGGCAGGCGGGTCAGAACTCGCTTCGGCAAATAGCATCGGCATCGCTGCGGGACTATTAATCGGCAAGCCATTAGAAGCTGTTGTGAAACTTGTATAATACAGAAATGAACATCACTTCGAAACACTGACATGACCCAGCCGCGCCACTGCCTGTCCGATGCAAAATGGGCCCTGATCGAGCCACATATTCCCCCTCGCAAGGGCCGGCCGGGCGGTGACGCCCGGCTGTTCCTCGACGCGCTTCTTTGGATCGGGACAACGGGCTCGCCCTGGCGCGACCTGCCGGTTTTTTTCGGCAACTGGAACCACGTCTATCAACGATTCGCCTACTGGTGCGACAAAGGCCATTTTGAAGCTATTTTCAATGCACTCAAGAAGCCGGACATGGAGGAAATCATGATTGACTCAACCTCCTGCAAGGCGCATCAGGCATCCTCTGGCGCTGAAAAAAAAACGGTCCCCAGTCGATTGGCGTCTCTCGTGGCGGCTTGAACACCAAAATTCATGCCGTTTGCGACGCGCTGGGCAATCCGTTGCGCTTCAAGCTGACGCCCGGCAACCTCTCCGATGTTGGCGAACTGCCGGGCTTGATAAAGGACTTGTCGGCGAAAGCACTTCTCGCCGACAAGGGCTACGCATTTTAATGCGGTCGTCGAGCTGGCACGGGCTTCGGGCAGGGAAGCAATCATTCCATCGAGGAGCAACCGAAAACTGGCGCGTCCCTTGGACTCAACGAGATACATCGCCCGGCATCTGGTCGAAAACCTTTTCCAACGTATGAAAATTTTCCGCCGCGTCGCAACGAGGTTCGAAAAGCTCGACAAGCGCTTCATGGCTTTTGTTCACATAGTCGGAATCATGAAATGGATTCATTGAACCCTTTCACAACAGCCCCTAGGGCAGGCCAATCACAAAGGAATTCTATGCAAGAAGTAACAACCCCCACCGCCGAGCTCGAGCAGCAGGAAGACTACGCCGTCGCTGGCCTCGGTGCCCTTCTCTTCAGATGGAAAAAAGAGCACAACAGCATTCTTCCGTAAGCGGGAATTTCACCCCACCTTCCAATCGTGAGGTAATCCTTCCAGAATTGCGGCTTCATTAATTACTGGAGCCAATGCAATGCGCAATGAATCGACAAGACAAGCCTGGATGGTTCGACTA
>Ga0326734_1000196_pt1 | contig 18027 bp, 29 predicted proteins | sample 15_GP2_1315_FD_207944 | JGI IMG/M metagenome (GOLD analysis project Ga0326734, IMG submission 207944) | Glacier ice microbial communities from Ngari, Tibet, China - 15_GP2_131.5 | ecosystem: Environmental > Aquatic > Freshwater > Ice > Glacier | place: China: Ngari, Tibet | collected 2018-07-18 | reverse complement strand
GACCCGGTAGCCTTTTCGTTCACAGGTGCTGCCTTCGCCGCCTGCCGGGGTGTTTCAGAACTTCCTCACAGTCCCCCGCTCTTCCTGCGCTGCTGTCGTTATTGCTATTCCGACCAGCACAGTGCTTTTTTTAATCTCGCTACATGCGCCGCACCTGCATAAGCAGCTTCGACACAGCCATCAATCCGTTCTTTTTATGTTCGTCGTTGGCATCAAAGCCTTCGGTTTCGCTCATGCAGTACGGCAGCCCTGTGGCCTTCGCAGCACGCTCGCCGGCACCTGACTTGTCGTTGTCTGCAAAGCAATAGCCACGGCCTTTAGCGGCCGCTGCGACGAATGCCATGTTTGAGTCTGAGAAGCAGACCATCACAACTGCGCTTAAACGCATCTGACGGGCCGCGTGTTCGATAGATAGGCCAGTGGCATAGCCTTCGCAGAAGATCGTTTCCTGCGCCCGCTGCGGGCCTAGGCGAAGCACTGCACCCTTGGCTCGCATACCCGGCAGCATCTTTTTGTCGTAGTGGCGTTCTTCGGTCACCCAAACGATGCGCTGTGCACCTTGCAATTCATTGGTGAAGGCGTTACGCATCGGCACGATCAATGCGCCACCGGCATCAACCAAACCCAGCGTTTCGCCCAGGCCCTTGCTGTGCAGGTAGTTGTGTTCTTTTGGTTCGCAGGCACGCAGCAATATCTGCGCAGCCAGTGCGGCATTGCTCCAACCTTGTTCCTGGCGCGATTCAGCAGCCTTGCGGCGCTCGGCCCAGGCTTTGCGCTGTTCTTCGGTAAAGGCTTTTTTCTCGCCGCCTTCAAACCAATTGATGTCACCGCCTTGCGCCCAATCGCTCACCCACCCGCGCAAGCCGTCCCAAAAGAAAGCACCGTTTTTCCCACGCGGCTTGTCGACAGTCGAACAGCGCTGCACGCGGTCAGCCGGGTACAGCTTGTCAATTTGCAAGCCGTGGGCTGTTGCGAATGAAACAAAGTCGCTCATGCGGCCATGCCCTTCGATTTGGCAAAAGCAATGTGGCGCGAACGAATTTTGTTGAGCAATGCGCGGCTGATTTCTGCGCCCTGTGTCGCCGATACATCCCAATGACGCGGCGGGAATTGACCCACAACGTCCTTGAAAATATGGGCGCCACGACCTTGCATGGTCTGCGGATTGCCGTGTGCGCGCACATAGCTGCAAACCTGCTGCCAGAGGTGCTCGTGGTTGTCGGCGGCCTTGGCCTTGCCGATATTTACCTCGCGCATTTCACCTGGAACCTGAGCAACGTCTGCTGGCTTTTGAATTTCAAAACCACATGACATGCAGCGCGTTTTGAAGGGCTGAAAGCCGCACGAAGGGCATCCCTTGCGTTCATTTTCTTCCGGCTCTTTGCGAATGGCCTTGTCAAGCTTCTCGCCGTTGTCAAGTTCGGTCAGACCGTCGTGAAAAATGTTTGAATAGTCTTCTGCGAAACGAAGAATGTTCCCGCTGTGGTCAAGCAGAATGCAATCTTTTTTGCCTGTTTCTGGTGACGACCGCAGACCACGGCCCCACATTTGAATAGCGGTCGAAAGCGATTTACGCAGAGGACGGCAATCCACTACGCAGCCAACGTCTGGCACGTCAAAACCCTTGGCCAAAGCCTCGACGCTGATCAGGATTCGAATGGATGAATCGGCTTTGCGGTATTCCGTAAGCAACTCTTTGCGCTCGGCTGGGGTCGTGTCAGCGCAAAACACTGCCGCCATGATTCCCGCGCCGATGAACTGGCGGCAGAGCTCTTCGCAATGCGCGATGGTCGCGCCGAAAACAATGGTTTTGCGGTTTTCGCCAAACTTGACCCACTCACTCACAACGTCGCCGACAATTTCCATACCGCGTTTTGCGGCTGCGCCATCTGTCCACTCACCACCGGCAGTTTCAGCGCCCTGCATATCTGGTGTGGTGCACGAAAACACACGCATCGGCACCAGCACACCAGACTTGGTCAATTCGGCCATGGTGGTGGCGTTCACCAGGTTTGAAAAAAGCTTGCCCAAGCCTGCAGAAAATGGAGTGGCCGATAGACCGATAACCACGGCTTTACATTTCTGGATGTATTCCGTCCACGCCTTCAATTGCGTGTGTGCTTCGTCAATGATGATCACATCAGCTTCGGGCCATTCGCGGCGGGCCAATGTTTGAGCGCTGGCAATCTGAAACGGGTGCGCGTAATTCGTGCGCCAGTGGTTCGCTTGAATGATTCCGTGCGCCGACAAACCGTAACGGTCAGATGTCGCGCTGGTCTGGTCAATCAAGGTCGTGCGGTCGCACACAAAGATTGCCCGCTTGCCTTTAGCCAGTGCCTCATGCGCGATACGCAAGCCAAGAAAGGTTTTGCCACTGCCTGTAGGGCTCATGAGCAATTGGTTTTTATGTCCGGCCTTCACACCGTCACGCAGCGCCTGGTGCGCGCGGATTTGAAACTCCCGAGGTTCCGGGAACTTTGCGCTTTGGTAATTGGGAAGATCAAACATGATTTACTTCCCTGCGGCCTTGTCCAGCATCTTGCGCAGTGACTTAACGCGGCGAATCAGCTCATTGCATTGATTCATGTAGCCGTCGCGCTGCGACTCAGTAGCGGCCAGCGCCATGCGCAGCCGTTCGTTTTCTTTCAGCAGTGCAGCGCTGGGATCGTCGGACTCAAGCAGCTCCATTACTTTGTTCAGGTCAGCCTTTGCTGAGTCCTGCGCGGCTTTAATCTCGGACTCCGACGGTCCTGAATAACTGGCATCCTCGGGCTCTACGTATGCGGGTTTAGCAGCGGCGCGCATAGCGTCCGGGCCTTTGGCTGCAATCTTGTTTTGTTGCTTGATTGGAAGTTTTGAAACCGCCACCGCAACTTCAGCAGATACACCGCCAGACTTGACCAGCTCCTGAACCGCTGGTACTGCGTCTGTATGCACAGTTTTTGCAAGTTGAATTGAACGCACACCAGTGCCAGCGATTACAGCTAACTCAGCGTTAGTTTTAGATAAGGGTGCAGCGGCTGCACCCTTCTTTTCGCGGTGTGCTGGTGCCCATTGATAAACCGAAGTTACTGCAGCGGCACGCTGGCTGGCGCTCAAATTGCGACGGGCTTTGTTTTGGGCCAAAACAAAATCACGCGGGTCAACGTCACCAAGATCAACCGATGGGCAATCCATACCGCTTTCATTTGCCGCGGTGTAACGGTGCCAGCCATCAAGCACCATGCCCTCGAATAAAGTTATCGGATTTTGTACGCCGATGTTTCCAATGCTGTCAGCCAGCGCCTGATATTCGTCGGCCTGCATCTTCGGGAAAGCCGCACTCAATGGGTGCTGAAGCAGTGGCTTATTCATACGCACCGCCCCGTGCTTTAGCAATAGCCGTGAAGGCTTCAAAATCAGTTTCTATTGCGTCGGCAATTGGCTTAGCTTCTTTCCCAGCACGCATCAATGCTGCGCACAGATCGCCAATTTCCTCCGGCGCAACAAAGTGAAGCACTTCCACGCCATCTTCTTGAACCAGCAAAGCCACAAGGCCGTCGCCGTTCGAATAAACGGCAATCTTGCGGCCAGAGTGGTCCACGACTACATCACCTGAGTCACGTAAATTATCAAAAAGTTTGCTTTTCATTTGTCATGTCCCGGTTGGAAGTTGTCGTTTAAATCGAAGCGCCCGGCTCATGCCGACCGATCCCGCCGACTACCAGGCAGCTGGAACTCACTGCAAATAGGCAGCGCAGCCAAACCCTTGATGTTGTAGGTCTTGGGCGGCTTGCCCGGGTCGATCTGTCCGCCAGCGCCAGCAAACGCATTGCAGACTGTCAGGGTCTTGCCCGTGCGTAGTGGGTGGTCCTTGGCTGGTGGTTTGGATTTCGCCTTTTTTGGGGCGGCGGCAAATATGGATTGCTCCCCGCGCCAATTGAAGGCTGCAAGCGCGCTGCTCATGTGTTGATCTCCGGCAGCTTGGCAGCAGCAGACGGACTTTTAAGGGACCCAAATTGGCCTATACCAAAAAGCTTGTCGCGCTTAGCCTTGGCAGCCTCATGACAAATATCGCTGTACGTCTTTCCCCGAACTGCGTGGCAAGCCAAATCGCGCAGCAAAGCCGATGGGCTGGTTCCGAGATCAGCGGCCAGCTTGCGCACCATGGCGCCGGTATCCAGATCCAGGTCGGTCTTGAACGGGTCGCAGAGCTTCCCCAAAGGGCTATCGAGCCCGTTTCGGGAGAAAGCTACGTCATCTGTATGTATGGTGGTGTCGGGCATGTTTTTATCGCGGTGAAATCTGTAGAAAAAGCCCGTTCCCTGTTCAACCAAGGCCGGGGTGAAGCGCAGCGCACCTACATGCGCCAGAGAGGGGTCTGGTTAGTCGACAGCTTCAAGCGCTGCTTCGTACTTGAGATATGCAGTGCGGAACCAGCGGCATTGGTCGCTACCGGGCTCGAAGACGTTGGCTTTGTCGAGCGTGATGGCGTTGCAAACGGCGGCTTCCGCCATGCCTACGACTGCCTGCCGGCAAGCCTGCGAGAGAGGGGTGATGCTGTGCATTCAGACGGCCTCTTGTGTCAGGCCCGCCACCTTTGGCAGCGGCACGTCACCGTAAACGTGATCAAAGGTGATGTTCAAACCTTGGGTTTTCGCAAACTCAATGACTTTTCCAGCTACGTCAGGCAAAACGGTCTGCCCCTTCTCGTAGTGGCCCACGTTGCCCTGCGTGCAGCCGAGCCCTTCACCAAAAGCTGTTTGGGTCAATCCAAGTCGCGTGCGGATGGCTTTGATGTTGTTCATGCCTGATTATTAGCGGCGCTTGTTTACTTTGTCAATAGCGCCGCTTGTTAATCTTTTTAATAGTGCCAGTAATAATTTCTCCATGGAAGAAAACGAAAAACGGAAGGCGAAAATTACGCCCGTGCACTCAGGTGAAGCTGCTCGTCTACGCCATATTTGGGAAGAGACTGCCAACAAGCCAAGCCAGGCAGCCTTTGGCGAGCAATACGACATAGGCACGCAGCCCGCCGTCGGTTTTTTTCTGAACGGCAAGACGCCGTTGAGCCTCAAAGCTGCCAGAGGGTTTGCGACCGGGCTGAATTGCTCAATTGAAGATTTCAGTCCTCGGCTGGCCTTGGAACTGAAAAAGCTCAGCTCGGGAAAAACATATGACCTAGATGAGTTTCAGACTGTCCGACACGCGGATGTGTCCTTCTCAAACGGAACTGGTCAAGTGGTCTATGCGGAGGATGATCGCCCTCCCCTGATGTTTCGGATTGATTTCCTTCGTAAGCTTGGCATCTTCAACGGTGATGCTGTAGTCGTAGATGCCGACGGATCAAGCAACGAGCCAAAAATATTTGACGGTTCTGTAATTTTGGTCAACCGGGGTGACAAGGAGCGCTTGGACGGTGATTTTTTTGCCTTCCGCTGCGATGGGGAGCTTTTGATCAAACGTCTCCAGCATCTTGAAGGTATTGGAATTTTGGCAACTGCAGAGAACCCCAATTTCAGACCAAAACAGAAAATTTACAAGGATCTACAGCCTGACTCTTTCGAGGTGATTGGCCGCGCTGTATGGATGGGCGCCAAGCTGTGAAGCAATAACCGCACCCACGCGGCCCATAAAAGTTAAAGGGTGAGACTATGAAAAAAGCAGTTTTGTTCGCGGCCTGCTGCGCAATAGCACTCGGCGCATCTGCCCAGGTGCGCAAGTGCATCGGTGCAGACGGAAAGGTCACTTACAGCGATTTCGTGTGCGGCGCTGGTACTGCTAAAGAGGCTGGGGTCACAACCAATGCCAATACGTTGGACGGATCGGGTATGCGGCAGGAATCAAAACGTCAAAAAGACATTGCAGAAGAAGACGCGATCATTCTGTCAAAGCCTGCCGAATGCAATTTCCGATCTTACAAATACGGCGATAGCAAAGGCAAGGTGTTGGCCGATGCTGCCAAGCAGGAATGCATGCAGAATCTACTAACTAAAAATCAAGGGCAAGCGAGCTCTGAAGCCAGCTACAAGAAGTGGCTCGACCATCACACGTTGGAGGCCATGAAACGCAAGCCAACCAACAACACCATGAACTGCCAGCCTAATGGTTTCGGTGGGATGCGTTGCTCGTAGTCCAAAAGCGGACCGCGCTACATGCTATCACATTAATAGCAACCTGCGCTCTGCCCATGAGCGTATCCGCCAAAAAAGACCGTCAAATCTATGACGTTCTAAAGCCATCAGAAACCTGTCTCGTTGTCGGCGTCAGCGACGGCGACACCCTCAAAGTCCGTTGCGGTGCAGATCCCGACTACCGCCAAATCACCATCCGCATCAGTGAAATCGACGCGCCCGAGAAACAGCAGGCGTTCGGCCAGCGCTCCAAAGAAAGCCTGTCTGATCTGTGCTTTCAGCAGCAGGCCGTGGTCACACCGGACAAGCGCGACAGGTACGGCCGAACGGTTGCTGCGGTGCGGTGCCGGGGGCAAGACGTGGGCATGCACCAGGTCAAAGCTGGGATGGCCTGGTGGTACGTCAAATATGGCCGGGATGCTACTGTTCAGGCTGCGGAATCCAAGGCGCGTGCTGGGCGGGTCGGTCTTTGGGTTGATGCTGGGCCTGAGGCGCCTTGGGAGTGGCGGCATGCTGGGCGGTGATCCCAAGCTATTGACCAACGGGTCAGAAATATAAGCACTCGAATATCGAGAGTGCCAATTGGATGTGTCCACCCGCAGCATAGAATAATGCACCCAAAAAAATACCAACCATCCCTGGCAGGATAAGTCGGCAATTAGTTTGGGTTCTTCCGGAAGCTCGTCCACCAAGACTTTTAAGCAACCGGTATTTAGTTAGTGCGTCTGCAATTATATGAGTTATCAACCATTTGTTGAATAAATCACCGCAAAAATGTTGTAACTCTGTAATTGTGACGCGAAGGCAACATAAGGAACTCCCTATGCCTACGCATCAGTTATCAATGAACCTCATCAATCGCGAGGTTGCAAAATCTCTCATTCATCAGCGCAGTGGTGATGGCTACATCAATGCTACGCAGTTATGTCATGCAGCGGGAAAGCGGTGGCACAACTATGTGCGGAATGAGACGACGGGCGCCTTCCTGAGGGCGCTTGCTGCCAAAACGCGAATTAGCGTTTTGCTTTTAAATCAAGAGGTTACGTCAGCCGAAGGGGTCAGCAGTACTTGGGTACATCCGAAAGTAGCGATCCACCTTGCGCAATGGCTCTCCGCCGATTTCGCAGTCCAAGTATCAGAATGGGTCTTCGACTGGATGAGCGGGAAAAACGCCGTTCGGCCAGAGCTGCCGTACCATTTGCGACGTCACATGGCGAATCTGTCAGCTGTGCCGCCTACACACTTCTCTGTTTTGCAGGAAATGACTATGTCGTTGATCGCGCCGCTCGAGGCACACGGATACACATTGCCAGAAGAATTGGTTCCAGACATCTCACAAGGTCGCATGTTCTGCAAATTTGCGCGGGATGAGCTTGGCCTGGACACGGACGCGCTGCCAACGTACAGCCACCGGTACGAAGGGCGGCTTCCGGTTCAAGCTAAGTTGTACCCGATCGAACACCTCGGCTATTTTCGCTCATACATTGCGCGTGTTTGGATGCCAGAGCGGGCAGCGGGCTATTTCAAAGAGCGCGACCCCAGGGCGCTCATTGCCCTGGACAAAGTGCTGAATCTGACGTACTCAGCACCGATGGCTGCGAACAAACCAAGGATTGGCTCAGGAAAAAAAGCCGCTTAAACTACCCGCCTATTCTTAAAGCCCGCCCCGAGCGGGTTTTTTTACGCCCCTACTCTTCCAGATCGTACATATCCTGCACCTGCCTGATGACCTGCGCAATGCTGGTTTTGTAGTCGTCCCGGCTGCGCAAAGTCGGCACTGTCCAGTTCGCTGATCCTTCTCCGGCTTCGCGCCACACCACGCCACCTAAATCCACATCCGTCGGGCCCGACAAGCCTGGCAGCGCAGCTATGCGCGTCTGGAGCAGTTGCTTGAGCTGGGCTGCTGTGCGGGTTGGTTTCATGGGGTGAGGGTAGCGGGTGCAGCACTTGATGAAGTATTTGCTACACGTTAAAAATATTTTGACCTAATTACAAGCGGCGCTATTGACAATCTATACAAGCGCCGCTATTATTTACTTATCGCAAACAAAACAGTGTTGTTGCGAGTTTAAAAGTTTTTCAAGCACTCAAGCGGGGCCGGTGAGCTGGCGGCGATGAATGACAGACGGCGTGACGACGCAAGAACTTTGCAGGACTGACTGCAACAAGCCGGTCCCCTTGAGTTGTTTGATTTTTTTGGAGATACGAATGCTGACGCCACAAGACACGCCAAACAGCGACTCGCAGGAAGCCAGCCGCATCGCTGCTGACCTTGCTTGCAACGCCGACAAGGACGCTGGCGGACCAGCTCGCCGCAACCAGGAGCGCGCATTTGCTCTGCAGATGGCGCAGCCGCAAACCAATGAGGGGTTTTTTGTATGAGCAACGCACACACACCGGGACCTTGGGAGTTTGTCGACAACTCACTGGTCGGGCCAAAGATTGATGACAAACCTATCTGGTTGCGGCCGGTCATCCTTCGGTCTGAAGTTGGCGTGAGGAAGTCTGACGCCCAACTGATATGCGCAGCGCCTGATTTGCTGGAAGCCCTTGAATGGCTGGTAGACCTTCTCCCAGACCCGGAATTGGACAACGACGAATTGCAGCGCGCCTGGACAAAAAAAGCCCGCGCAGCCATTGCCAAGGCCACAGGAGCAGCAGCATGAATATTGAACAAGCAAAAACCGCTGTACGCAGCGTGCAAAACGCATCACACGCAGATCTATCAAGCCTCACCGCGTCAATAGCAGCACTGTTTAACCGAAGCGGCTGTTTGTCTGAAGCGTGCAAAGCGCTGGTTGTTGACGAATTGGACGACTTGGCCGACCGCGTTGACGCCGATCTAGTTTCACAGCAGATGGCTGCTGCTTTTGATAACCGCCAAAGGAGCGCAGCATGAAAAAGACGATTAAAGGTTTTTTGCACTATTCAACTTGGGTGTGCACGTTGGGTGAAATTAGGTTTTATGAAAGCGATATGAGCGACGTGCCTAGCTTAGACGTAGTGTTAATCAAGCCGCATGAATTTGAAGTCGATATTCCAGACGACTTTGATCCACGGCCCGCGCAAATCAAAGCGTTAGAGGCGAAGGAAAAAGAAGCAGCAGCAGCTTTCTACTCCATGCAAGTAGACATTCAGCGTCAGATTAGCCAGCTTCAGGCGCTGGAGGTTGCAGCATGACTACGCCTATCAATGACGGCGGGCCAGCGTTTCCAGCGCTCGATCTGTGGGATAGCAAGGCGCAAGTAGTCACGGCACCAGCATCGCACGGAATGACCCTACGCGACCACTTTGCAGGGCTTGCAATGCAGTCTGTTTTGGATGGATCGTGGCCCGACTTGCAGCTAGTACCCCAAAACGGGCTGGAGCCTATTGAGAACAGCGCAATGTTTGCTTACCAGATAGCAGACGCAATGATTAAAGCGAGGTCAGCATGACCCCCTACACCACCTCAAAGATTCAAATTGGCCGCTGCTACATACCCCCTGCAATGCCCGTCCAAGGCGATGCAGTAGTGATTCAGACAGTGCTATTGAGCAAGCCTGCAAGCGCATCTACGCTGGGTGACAAAGCTGTTTGCTGGCTGCTTTTTGTCGCTGTGATTGCTGTCGTTTGTTTGGTTGTTTTTGTTAGCTCGCCATGACTACACATACAGACCGTGAATTGCTTGAGCTTGCGGCCAAAGCTGCGGGTATTGATTTTCGTCCCGGCGTAGGTGGCGGGATTTGGATACCAGCGGGTAGCCACTTGCAGCGGGAATGGAACCCACTCATTGACGACGGCGATGCGCTGCGGCTTGCTGTGAAGCTGGGAATTAGTAGCGGTCCAGACTACGACGAAGCCGCTGCTGTGGCATTTGCGCGAGATAGCAGTGATTTTCAGGAGCCGAACGGCTCAGACCCCTACACAGCTACCCGCCGCGCAATAGTCCGTGCTGCTGCTGAAATTGGGAGAGCAAAGCCATGAGCGAAACCTTGATCCTCTTGGCCGCTTTCATCGCTGCTATGGCGCTCTGGCTTGCCGCCTTCTGGCTGTTCGGCTGCGTCGGTTTCGATGACGGTGACGGTGAACCCGTGCTGACAGCAAAGCCAAAACCGCGCCGGGTTCGTGCTGGTCAGCCACCTGCCGATCTTGAGGCATCCGGGCAGGCGGGAATAGCTGCTGCTTATGCCGATTTTGACGGCGGCGGGCTGACGCCAAACCCTGAAATACACCATTCGCCAGCGTTTGCTCGTTGGTCGCTGGAGTACGCGAAAACAACCGAAGTTTTGATCAATCAGACGGCTGATTCGATGCTGTCTCCACGTTAATTTTTACCACTCAACAAAGGAATCCCATGTCTACCACCAATACAAGCAACGGCCTGGCCACTCGCCCGGATGAAGGCACCATCGTCACCATGGGCTTTGGCAGCCTGCAGTCTTTCGAGTTTATGCAGCGCACAGCACGCATGTTTTCCAGCAGCAGCATGGTGCCAACGGCCTACCGCGCCCAAGTGCTCAAGAAGTTTCAGGACGATAAAGGCAACTGGCAGGAACGCTGGGAAGAAAACCCGTCAGCTTTGCCCAATTGCATGATCGCGCTCAACATGAGCCAGCGCATGAATGCTGACCCGCTGATGATCATGCAAAACCTGCATGCTATCGAGGGCCGGCCCAGCTGGTCCAGTCAGTTCATCATCGCAGCTATCAACAGTTGCGGTCGATATTCGCCGCTCCGCTTTGATATGGTGCCTGGCGAAGAGATTGAAGCGAGTTGCACCACCTGGGACGGCTGGGGCAAAAACAAGAAGGCTGTTGTCACAACAGTGCGGGTAGTCAATGTGTCCTGCGTGGCTTGGGCGATTGAGTTGGCCACCAACACCCGGCTTGAATCGCCCAAGGTGTCCATGGAAATGGCGGTCAACGAGGGATGGTACGGAAAGAATGGCAGCAAGTGGCAGTCCATGCCTGATCTGATGCTGCGCTACCGCTCTGCAGCATTCTTCGGTCGCATTTACGCACCCGAACTGTTGATGGGACTGCCAAGCGCCGAAGAAGCACGCGACATCATTGATGTGACGCCGCAGGCAGACGGCAGCTTCGCCATGGACCCCGTCAACACCACGTCACCACAAGCGCCGGCCCGCGCCAGCACTGCAGAGGATGTGCACGAAAAACCGTCATATCCAGCTGACCAGTTCGCCACAAACATCGCTGGAAGTTGGAAGACGGCCATCAAATCCGGCAAGAAAACGCCCGACCAGATCATTGCCATGGCCGAGTCCAAGCACCCGCTGACTGACGCTCAGAAGGATGAAGTCAAAGGCCTGCCAGCTTTGATCATGCGCGAGGTCGAAAAAGAAGCGGCTGCTGCCGCAACAACTGCAGGCCCAGTCATCACATACGCAACCGTCGCCGACAAGCTACGCAAAGCCGAAGACGTTGACCTGCTTGATGCAGCGGCAGACCTGATTGGCGAAGTCGCAGACGCTGGCCAGCGCGCCGAGTTGGCTGCAATTTTTGACAGTCGCACCGCAGAACTTCGGGGTTAACCATGGTGAAACGTAATCCGCCTTTGTCAATTTTGCAGATAACTGCGCGCCTGATTGTCGACGTTGATAGTGGCAAGTGCATTTGGCGCGATGCGACGAAGCACCATGCGAACTTAGTTGGTTTGGAGGCTGGTTGCCCGCGTCAAACCCGTCACGGAAGTAGCTACTGGGTAATCAAGATAGACAACATCCCCTACAAGCGAGCGCAGATTGTTTTGGCAATGAAAACCGGTATCTGGCCAAAAAATATGGTGGACCATAAAAACGGCCAAACGCTTGATGACCGTGGCGACAACCTTCGGCATGCAACGGCTGAGCAAAACGCATGGAACCATCGTGGCCGCACCAAACGTTCACCCCTACCAATGGGAGTCAGGGCGCTGGCAAGCGGTCGGTTCGGTGCCCGTATTCGACATCAAGGCATTACCAAAAGCCTTGGAACTTTTCCATCAGCTGCAGCTGCTCAGGCTGCATACATCCACGCACGCAAGGAGATCTTCGGTGATTACGCATAATTTGATTCAATCTACCCCAGCCTGGCACGCCCACCGCGCCACCCACTTCAACGCCAGCGACTCGCCGGCCATGATGGGTTGCAGTCCGCACAAGACCCGCAGCCAGTTGCTGCATGCGCGCCATACCGGACTGACGCCTGAGGTTGACCCCACCACGCAGCGTCGCTTTGATGATGGCCACCGTTTTGAAGCATTGGCCCGCCCGCTTGCCGAAGCAATCATCGGCGAAGACCTGTATCCGGTCACCGGCTCATCGGGCAAGCTGTCTGCCAGTTTTGACGGCCTGACAATGGACGAATCCACGGCGTTTGAGCATAAAACCCTCAACGCAGAATTGCGCGCTTTGATGGTTGACGATTGCTTAGGCTCCGAGCTGCCCCTGCAGTACCGCGTGCAGATGGAACATCAGTGCATGGTGTCCGGATCCAGCCGGGCGCTTTTCATGGCATCCAAGTGGGACGGCGACAAGCTGGTTGAAGTGCGCCACTGCTGGTACACGCCAGACGCCGACCTGCTAGCTGCGATTGGCGCAGGCTGGAATCAGTTCGAGGCCGACCTTGCCGCTTACGTGCCCCCAGAAGCCGCCGCCCCCGCACCCACAGGCCGCGCTCCTGAAACGCTGCCCGCGCTCCTGATCACCGTCAAAGGCGAGGTCACAGCCAGCAACCTGGCTGAATTCAAGGAAACCGCGCTGACCGCTATTCGCAGCGTCAATCGTGAACTGTGCACCGACCAGCACTTTGCGGACGCCGAAAAAGCCGTCAAGTGGTGCGACGACATTGAAAAGCGTGTGGCTGGTGCCAAGCAGCATGCGCTCAGCCAGACCGCGACCATTGACCAGTTGTTCAAGGCGATGGACGACATCAGCGCCGAAGCCCGGCAGGTTCGGCTGGACCTGAGCAAGTTGGTAGCAGCGCGCAAAGTCTCGCTTAAAACCGAATTGCTGACCGAAGCACAAACCGCTCTGCGCGAGCACGTTGCTGCGTTGAATACCCGGCTGGGCCGCGCTTACATGCCCGCCTTCACCGCCGACTTCGCCGCAGCCATCCACGGCAAAAAGAACTTTGACAGCATGCGCGCTGCGCTGAATGCCGCGCTGGCCAACGCCAAGATTGACGCCAACGCCACGGCTGACCGCATACAGGCGAACCTGACCACGTTGCGGGAATTGGCCGGCGCACACACATTTTTGTTTTCAGACGCCAGCACCATCGTGCTCAAAGCTTGCGACGACCTCACGGCGTTGGTCAAGACCCGCATTGCCGAGCATGCCGCCACCGAACTGGCAAAAGAAGCAGCCACCCGCGAACGCATCCGGGTCGAGGAACAAGCCAAAGCCGAGGCTGCTGCGCGCGCCACGCTGGCGGCTGAACAGACTGCGATTGCGGATCTTGAACGGGCAGCTCAAAACCTGGCAGCCAAGAAATTCGCTGATTCCGCAGCCGCCGAACTTGCAGCCGCTAAGCCGGCACAACAAAACGCACCGCAAATTATTCAGGCAATTATTCAAGCAGCGCCAGCCATTGAATACATTGCTGTTCCAGCTATACAAACGATAGCGCCAGCGCCGAACGTGGTGTCCATCGTCCGGCCGCCAGCAGTCGCAGCAATAGCACCGGTAACTCCGCCATCAATGAAGTTGGGCGACATCAATGCCCACCTTTCACCCATCACGCTAACGGCTGACGGCCTTGAAGCGCTTGGTTTCCCAGTCGCAGCAATGGTCAAGGGCGCAAAGCTGTACCACGCCAGTGACTTGACGCGGATCTGCGGTGCGCTGCACGACCTGATTGACCGTGTGCAGGCAAAGCAAGCCGCATAACCATCATGAAAACAACAAACGAATTTATCGCGCAACAATGCGACCAGGCTGGCGAGATTGTTGAATTTGATTGTGCCGCCTTGCCAGGACCACCAGCCGTCAGCTTCAGCGAGTTTTTAGACTCACGAGATTTTTACGAGCTGATGCAGGCGTATCGCCACACGCCCATGGACGCAGCAAAAGAATTTGAAGCGGTTAAATTTGCGTTGCGTAAAACCATCGCGCAGCCAGTACAGCCAGCCTTTGAAATTGTCGGTTATCAATTTCAGTGGACAAACCCGGCTGACAACCCAGACCACGACGGCGTAATGACAAAGTGGGTAGAGGTTGTGCCAGATTGGAATCAAACGGTGCAGCAAAAGATAGATCAATTGCTCGCGTATCGCTATTCTGGCAAGGCGACTTACCGGGTGCGCGTGCTTTATACGCCGACTAACATCGCCCAGCCAGCCACACCACAACCTGCGGCGGGTAACAAATGACAACAGCACAAAAAACAGAAAAGTCACCGCCGCTGCTTGTCCCTGTCGCCGAGGCGGCGCGGATTTTGTCCATTGGAAAGTCCACATTCTGGCGCCACGTCGCAGAGAAAAGGCTGCCGCAACCAGTGAAAATCGGCGGTGCTACTCGCTGGCGGGTTTCTGACCTGCAGCGTTATATTGGCCCCCAAGCCAGTCCGCCCACCAGCTCATGAGCTTACGGCGGCCGTCCAGGTATTCGGCCCGGTTGTACGCAGCCCGCACCGCATCCGTTTCCTTGTGCGAAAGCTGCCGCTCAATGACATCGTGGGAAAACCCTGATTGTTCATTTGCCACGGTGGAAAACAAAGCCCGGAAACCGTGGGCGGTCATCCTGCCGCGGTAGCCAAGCCGATAAAGCGCAAACAGGAAAGTGTTTTCAGAAAGAGGATGGCCGGGCCGAACGCCGGATTCAAACACAAGCGGGCTGTGACCTGTCAGCTTTCGCAGGTCGTCAAGCAGCGCCCTGGCCTGCGGTGCCAACGGCACAACATGAGGCAACCGCAGCTTCATCCGTTCGCCCGGCACCAGCCAGATCGCGCCATCCTCCCGCAACTCATCCCAGCGCATGCCGCGCAGCTCCTTGACCCTCACAAACGTCAGTGCCAAGAACTGCAGGCCCATCCGAGTCACTGGTTCGTCATAGTCGTCAATGGCGCGCATCAATTGCCCTGCGTCCGCGGGCGGTATGCTGGCCATGGGTTTTTTTGTCTTGCGCGCTTCAAGAACCCGCACCAGGCCCGCGGCTGGGTGCAATTCCAGCAAACCGGTATCTTGAGCGTGATCGAACACCGCTGCAATCCGCCCGGCCACCCGGTGTGCGGTTTCAATCTTGCCGCCTGACTGCGCGGCGCGCACCACTGCAACCAATTCAGAACGCTTGATCAAATCAATGGGCCGGGTCCCCAGCACCGGGAAAGCGTAGCGTTCCAGCGTGTTCTCAACCTGTATTTGATGCTTGCCGTTGCTCAGAGTGGGCAGTTTGAGTTTGAGCCAGTCACGCGCCACGACCTCAAACGTGGGGGACTTTTTTACAACCGGCCCGACCGCAGTGCCAGCGTCGGCGCGCGCCGCATGGTGTGCCTTGCGAGCATCCGCCAGCGACATGCCCGGCCACATGCCGTAAGTGCGGGTCTTTTGTTTGCCCGCGGCAGAATAGTTTGCCCGCCAGCTTTTGCCGCCCGCGGCTGTGACAAACAAATAGAGGCCGGCCGCGTCTGACAATTTATAGCCAGCGGCACGCTGCGTGGCTGCAGCCACCTCTTTCACCGTCAAGCTCATGGTATCGCCCCGTAAATACCATGACCGATACCCAAAAAAGCGCCGGGCTGGCGTGGTATCGACTTGGATTGTTTGGGACGATTATGGACGATTGCCCAATGAAAAAGCCCTGCGGCAGAGACTGTGCAGGGCTTTTTGGGGTTGTCTGAGACAATTGCTGGCGGAAACGGAGGAATCAATAAACCGTTTTAAATCAACGGTTTATGGCCGCAGTACCATTTTTGATGCCATGATTTATTTACTGGGCCAGAGCCGCGTTTCTGCAGTCCCGGTATTGATTGCCGACCTCAATCAGCTTCAGAACTGTGGCGCCAAAGCTGTCTTCATTTAGCGGGGCCAGTGCTGGGCAGCTGGCTATCACCAGCGGGCTGGGCTGCACCGGTGAGGGCTTGATTGATGTTGCGCAGCTGCACAGAAGAATTGAGGCAGTCACGGTAGACAGTGTTTGTTTGTACTTCACGTGTTGCTTTCTGGACAATAGTTTGGTTTACGGGCTTGTTAGCGGCGATGGCTGTGGCTGCTGCTATTTGCGCGGCGTCGCTGACCTTTTTGACGATCTCGTCTTCCCGTGCGCGCTTGGCGTATTCCTTGTCTTGCCCCAAGTCCATGCCGTACCAGACGCCAAAGCCCACACTTGATACCCACACGAGCAGCGCGCCGACGATCAGGGCCGGGCTCATACCAGTTCCTGCACGCCCAGCTGCGCGCCCGCGTCGGTGATGGTGATGACGCGGTTTGCGGGCTTTTCAGGCACGCGGGTGGACACATGCACCCACTGCTTGCCTTTAATGCCCTCCAAAATAAGCTGGCCGATGCCCAGCACCGCTACAAGCGGCGCAAGGGTTTTGGCGATTTGGTACGGTGTGCCGTAGCCGGGCGCAACAAAGTCAACAGCGTGGCCCTGGCTGTGGTCGCTGCTTGTCACACCGCCAACCGCCACATTAAGCTGTCGGCAGCGGTAGCCACTGGTAACGGTGATCGGCACGGCCAGCGTGCTGCGAATGCGCTCCAGCATTTCAGCAGTCAACACCAGGCGCGGCATCAACTCTGGCGGCGGCGTGTTGTCAATGCCCAGCTGCGCGGCCTTGTTGCTGGCGGTCAACTCTGCAAGCGTGAAGTGTGGGGTTAGCTTCATGGTTTGTCTTTCGTTTGGTCGTCAAGTGGCTTATTCACAACTTGAACCTTGCGAGCCTCAAGCCAATCGCGGCCAGCGTTCACCATCCAGTCAAACGCGGCCATGCGCGCCCAACCGGCAACTAAAACCGCCGTGAAGCGGATCTCGCTGGGTATCAATAAGCCCCCCGAGCGCAATGCCTGAATGATGACAAAGGCCAGCATTCCAGCAACCAGTGATTTGCCTGCGTCCCATGCAGCAGTAGAGGCAATGTCACGGATCACCCGCTTATCGGATTCCAGCGAAAGAATGGTGCGGATGCAGCCGCCCAGCAAAGCAGTAGCCGCTGCCCACTGAAACAACAACTGGTCGTAATCGCCCATAAATTCATTGAGCGTTGCGGCGCGGACGGTGTGTACAAACATCAGCGCCCAGACGGCCATCAGGCTTGCGACAACGTGATGGCGGGTGAGTCGGTTTTTCATAACGCCGCGTCCTCCTTGCGCTGTTGCTCCACCGCCTCGGTGCAGTGCTCAATGTCTTTTTGTTCCTGTTCGGCCACAGCTTCGGGTGTCGAGTATGCAAGTAGTTTTGCTGCTTCCTCTTTGCGTTTAAGCGCCGCGTTTAGACCGTACGCTAGTGCCGCCGCCATTCCGGTATTGAGCATTGACATCAAAACAAATCCTTCGGTCACGTACTCGTAATCCAGGTTGCGTGATTCAAAGCCGAGAAAGGCATAAACAACAGCACTCAGTATCAGCGCCCGGCAAGCCAGCTTGACAACCGGCCTGTGCTTTTCTCCTGGTACGCCAATTGTTTGTAGAAAAAAGTAAGGCACGATCAACGCGGCAGCTAGAAACCAGGTGCCCGACAAAGCCTCTGGGTAGGCCGAGAGCCGCGCCACTTTGCTGATAATTGTTTGGGGTGACAGTATCCAAAGCGCGTCGATAACCATTCGGCTTGCCAGCGTCACTGCCAGCAGTGCGCCGAACAAACGCACCTCGATTTTTCGGTCATCGTTTATCACATTAATAATCCTTAATTTTTATAATGAATTCGCTCTGGTCTACCCTGCCGCCAGCGGTCGTAACCGTGACCGTGATCTTGTAAGACTTGAGGTTTGTGCCGCCC
>Ga0326734_1000195_pt1 | contig 18030 bp, 17 predicted proteins | sample 15_GP2_1315_FD_207944 | JGI IMG/M metagenome (GOLD analysis project Ga0326734, IMG submission 207944) | Glacier ice microbial communities from Ngari, Tibet, China - 15_GP2_131.5 | ecosystem: Environmental > Aquatic > Freshwater > Ice > Glacier | place: China: Ngari, Tibet | collected 2018-07-18 | reverse complement strand
CTCCGTACTTCGTCATGTAATCAGAAGGTGACTGGTAGGCAGAAGCGTTGGAAGCTACGCGAGCACGCTGCCGGTCTTCCATCTGGGAATTGGCCATTCCTTTTTTGGCTTCAAAGTTCATTTGAAACTGTTCTTTGTTATTAGCCAGAGTTTCTTTGGCCAAACCATATTGCTTCATTCCCATGTAAGCATTGGCCAGCCCGGTAGCAGCACCAACTGCCATGCCGCCCCACCCAGGTGCTTCTTTAGAACCGACAGCACCGCTTAAGAAATTATTCATGCCGCCCATAAAACCAGCACCACCGCCACCCGGTGTTTGACCAGGCAAGCTAAAACCACCTGCATTAGCCACACCACCGTTCGTGAACAGATTGCTTTGTATGTCCATTTGGTTCATGTACCCAGCGTCCAATGGACCCATGGGTGCTCCCGGTGTAGCCATTGCAGGCATACCCATATTCATTGCTGGATTGCCCCAGTTTTGCATTTGACCGTAACGGTCATATTGATCATCAAGATACATAAGTATTGCCCCCTATTGTTTCGTCTAACTTGGGAAGAGTGAGAGCGATATCCACATAGGAGGAAATTGCGCTGATGCTTTGCATTCCAATATTACCGGAATGAACTGTTCGATTATAAAAGTCCTTTGGTGATTCACCAAAGATTACGAAAGGACTGAGGAAGTTATTGTTCTCCAACAACTTGTCAGCTTCTTTTAATTTCTTGTCCGCTTCAGTCATTAACAGACTGAGCTCGCCGTATTCTTTTGACAATCCCTGCATCAAGTCTTGCAGACCAGCGTTGATTGCTTTGCTCAATCCTGTCGCTAGTTGCAGCAAATCCTTTGCCCATGGTGCGCCTGTAATAGAACCAAACTTGAATGCCTGGAACGAGCCATAAGCTGCAGCAAAAATGGCAACCAGAAATGCAAACTCAGCCCCGACCATCTTGACAAAGATTTTCAGTGCTGCACCAATGGCAGCACCAATAACAAGATTGATAAGCACAGGTATCAATGCCGCTGTAATAGCCGCACTGCTTCCTGAAGCAATAGCCGCTAACAACGCACCACCATCAGCTCCCATGCTCCAAACAGTAATGACAATAGCTATTAAAGTAATCAATGCTTTGAATACACCGGTTTGATACCACTTAATAACAGTCACTTGTCGGCTGTTGAATACATAGTGCATGGACCTGGCGTAAAGCACTTCTCTTTCAGGAATGCTGTAATCTTCACTAATTGAGCGGTCTATGGGTATCAACAGAATAGTGTCTGCTTCATCCCCAATTGTGCTGTGTCCTTCAAACACTCGATACTGCATTTTTAAATCAATAACCTGTATTTCGTCATACAGTGCATGAGCTATTTGTTTGCGGTAATAGTGGTACTTTACTGCTGTAACTGCTGTGCTGACAATTCCAGTATTTTCATCGGTGTAGTTTTGCGCTGTATTGTGCGTAGTAAAGCCGCTGTCGTAAAAACCAACAGCACCAATGCTTCCACCTTTTCTTATTTTAAAAACACCATTGTTGCTAAGTGACATGCTAAAACGCTTGTCCTGAATAATCGTAGCGTTTACCGTCAATTCTGCAATTTTTGCAAAGAATGCGGCTGTGTTTCCCTCAACCCGCGTTTCAAACTTTACAAGCTGGTTTGCGTATTGATTGTCGAAGTATTCATACAAATACCTGCGCTCTAATGGATTAGTTGTAATAGCAGGCACAGCCATTATCAACATGGCTTGTTCTACGTCTGCAATACCTGGATTGCTGTTGATGGCTGTAGCTACGGCATCGTAATCAATACCCATAAACTTAACCAGTTTTTTGGCTGTCTTGTAAGACTCTTTCGTCTTGTCTGCTATTTCTGATACTTTCGCGTATCGAAAATATGCAAAAGGAAAGTAGGTTCCGTTTACTTGCGGAGGTGTCAAAAACACCGCATCCAATGTTGGATACGTGCCTGAACCTACCTTGTACATGGCGTATTTAATCGCAGTACCTACGCTGTAACGAACCTGAAACCAGTCAGCCAATTCATCAAATACATTGACGTTAATAGTCATGCTGGCTTCATGAATTGCTTTTACAACTGGTGAACTACCAGGCACAGACGTAATAACTTCCCAGATGTAATCCACCCGCACAAAGTCAGTACTTGCTGATGTGCTTGATTCAACGGGTGAAGGCGCACGCATTGCTCCTACTGCGTCTGTTTGAAATTTGCGTTCTGGTGTTTTCCCAGCCGTTGCTGGTGGACCCCATTGAGCCAGTGCTCCTGGTGACATCAAAGCTTTTTGTGCTTCAGGAACCACTACTACCATGTCTTTGAGATAGACCGGCACACCTTTAAGCACACTCAAGTCATAAAGCGTATTGGTACTAAAGCTGTAACCGTGTTCTGATAAAAGCTTTGTCCAGCCAATATGCAAATTGTTGGGAGGACCAAAGTGGCAGTAGTCAATCTCTACTGGCGCACCTTCAATAGTGGTAAGTATGGCATCGGCTTCCTGCCGTCCTTGGGTCGCAGACTTTACTTGTCCTGAAGGCAGACCATGGGTGTATTTGGTACGCCCATATTCATACATCCTTTCGGCACGCATACCAATGCCGCCGATCAGTTCTTCCATGACGTTGTCTGCCACGTCACCATCACCCAGGATGGCACTCATTATTCCTGTCTTGGCAGAGTCAGGTAGCAAGTTGTCTTTGATGACGCGCTCAACCGTAGTGCCGACAGTCGTTTTCTTTTTACTGCTGAAGATTCCCACGATAACCCTTTTTGATTAAAAAAAGGGAGCCGAAGCCCCCTTGTTTTCCAGCCGTTAAGCGCTAAGCATTTACTCCGGTCAGCATCTTGTTGACGACCCGGCCAATAGCGGTGTCGTTCAGCATGTTGGTTGCGTCTGCAACCGTTGCTTCGTCTGTAGTGCGACGTACATTCCAGGTCTTGATCAAAATGTCTGCTGCCTTTTGTTCTGCATCTCGACCAAAGCCAGAAGTCTGAGCGCCGTACAGAGCCTTTTGTTTGCCGATCACACTGTCCACATCTACACCCAGTCCCAACGTCTGAGCTTTTTCAGTGTTGGTTTTCCAAAGCAGCAAAGCGTTTTCCTGTTGTGTCTTGAGATTGGTAGTCATCAACACATCAAACTCAGCTCGCAGCTTGCATTCCTGAGCCACAAGAACAGTACCTTCCAGTGCAGCGTTGGCTTTTTGTGCTGCAGTGAGCAGTGTTTTGGCTTCAATGCCCAGCTTCTCTGAGGTCATGTTGGCAGTGTTCTGAACCACTTGACCCTTCTGTGCATCCACCAGCAAACCTTGTTTGGGAATGTTCAAAGCTTCAGCCGTCAGGTTTGCCACTTGCTGTGTAAGCTGCAATTTCTGCGCATCTTGAATCAGTCCTTGCTTCGGAATGTTCAATGCTTCAGCTGCAAGATTTGCAACTTGTTGCGTAATTTGTAGCTTCTGAACATCTTGAATCAATCCTTGCTTGGGAATATTCAGACCTTCGGCTGTCAGATTTGCTGTTTGCTGTGTGATCTGCAGCTTTTGCACATCCTGAATAAGACCCTGTTTAGGGATATTCAAAGCTTCTGCAGCCAGGTTTGCAACCTGTTGAGTAATTTGCAGTTTTTGTGCGTCTTGAATTAAACCCTGCTTAGGAATGTTGAATCCTTCAGCTGTCAGGTTGAGAGTCTGCTGAGTAACCTGTCCTTTTTGCGCATCAATCATCAGTCCCTGTTTAGGGATGTTCAATGCTTCGGCTACTAGATTTAGTTTTTGCTGAACAGCTATTGCAGCCTGTGCTTCCAACAAAGCAATTTCAGCCGGTACTTTAAGCAGAGACTGCGTAAGCAACAACAACTGAGCTTGTGCTTTCTGAACTTCTATTTGAGCCAACAGAATCTGTTGCTCTACCAAATAAGAATCCAGTGTGTTCTTGTCTTTTTGAAGCAGAAATGCTATCGACGTAGCAAGAACAGCTTCCATGCCTCCCAGATAAACTGTTGAATACTCTGACCCTTTAATCCGATCTTTCTTGAATTGATCTTCCAGATGAACAGCAGCTGCCTTCATCAGTACATCAAACACACCCGCGCCTGTGAGTGTGGCTTCAGTTAGCTGGGGGAGCGTTACAGGATTAATTACAAAAGGCATCGTTGTATCCGGTTTTTATCTGAGAGGATTGCTGCTTACTCAGCAGTCTGGGCTACAGCCTGACGACGAGCCAACTCGGTGAGTTCTTCTGGCGTAAGTGCATCCAGAATTTCAACGCCAAATTCTTTGATCAGTTTGCCTTTGCGCACTGTGTTGCCGCGCACATCTTTGGTTGATACAAAGATCTGGCACTGACGGTCACGGATCATGTTCAAAATAATTCGCGGCACATGCCAGCCATCTTCTGCATTGAAAGGAACGAACTTGGTAAACGAGCCAACCAGGGAATTACCGCAGGTAAACATTTCACCTTCCCATTCCGCCTTTGCTGGATTCATGCAAGTTACCCGCACACGAACCAATTCATTGGCTTCACGCTTTTTGCGTGCTCGAAACTGTGCTTCAGATTCGGCCAGTGCATCTGCTTCTTCATTAACGATCTTGCCGTCAATTTCAGAGTCTGCAGTCTGGGCAGTGAGAACTTTCTCACGCAGTTTGTCCAGACCAATAGACGGGTGATAGGCAATACCAAGCATGTCTGCCCTGGCTTTAAGAGTTGTCATCTCGTCTTGAACGGGAATATCGTTATCTGTGAAGGACATTGCGTTTCCTGGGAATTGTTATGGGGTGTTTAAAAAAGAACAGGGCAGGCCGCATTGCTTTGGCCTACCCCGCTCAAACCGGATTACAGACGGGCAACAGTCTTGATCAGGCCAATGCGCTCAGGACGCAGCACCATGAAACCGTAGTACCACTTGATGGACATAAAGCCCATCTCACCGTAAGGATCGTTACGGTCAGCAGTAGCGTCACCTGGCGCTTTGTGGGTGATTTTGAACTTCACGGTTTTGCCATCGGTCTGGAAACCAATGGTCGTGAAGGACTCATCGCCCACTACCAGAATTGGGAAGATGTCGTAGTTTGTACCGCTGTCATAGTTCAGTGCATCAGTCACCAAACCACCCAGACCGGACCACTTCATCATCTCTGGAACCACTACCAGACGCAGCTGATCAACCGAGCCAACTTCACCATTGAGAACTGTGCCAGCGTCTGCATACTTTTCGATAGAAATAAATGCAGGGTTGTTATGCAGATCCTTCATGGCTTTGAAGGTAGGCAAGAGCTCAGAACCGATGTATCCCACACGAGCACCCATGATGGTTTTGGTATCCACCATGCGACTGCCTGTGATCATCTTGGTGTTCTTTGGCGTGCGGTTGTTGTCCAAGTCAATGGACAGCCGCATGATGTCGCCGTAAGAAACCAGACTGGTCGTTCCCATTTCGCTGTTCTGGGTAGCACCACCAGCAAACTTGACTACGCCAGCAGCATTGAGCAAGTCAATCTGCAAAGCATCTTCAGTAATCTCGCTGGCTCCGTTCACCATTTCGCGGTTGATGTGCTGGAACAGATCGGCATCCGTGTCGAAGTCCACTGATTCCTGGGTGTATTCATCGAAGAAACCAAACTTCTGAAACGTGCCTTCCAGTTCTTTGCGCTTGAAACCCACACGGTTTACACGACCGCCAGTTTCAGACAAGACAGGCATCTTTCCAGAGATGTTGCCAACGTCTTTGCTGGAGCCGTACAGATTACCGGAGCGTTGCAGACGGGTTGATTTAGGAACAGCAGCCAACACATTGGCAGACAACGTAGCAGTCGTAGGAATCAACACACGCTTGGTGGAAGTCACTGTCCACGGCGTAACCGTGCCAGTCTTAACAGCCACACCTGCTTCAACTGCATTGATGGCAGCAGCAGCATTGGTTGCGTTGGCTTCAACCGCGTAGGTTTGAATCACACCGCCCAAAGTCACCACAAACTGGGTGGAATTGATGACTGCACCAGCAGCGTCAATACCCTGGTCGTTCAAGTTGGCGTTGTCCAGCATTGGCAAGTACTGATAGCGCTTGATCTTTTTACCCATGTTTTTAGGCATGGAAGTAACGTCAGCCAGCTGGCCAAAGAATTGTTCTTTGACAGCTTCGATCAATGCTTTCTTTTGATAGAACTCATTGACGATCTGATTGCCTACGCTGGAAGGCGTAGTAGGAGGGGCATTAAATTTTTGCATAACTAACCTTTCAAAATTGTTTAACGAAATCTGTCAACAGAAACCTTGCTGAATTCTTCGTCCGACATACCCAATGGATTGAATTCCTTGAGTGATGGCGTAGAAGCAGCCGGTCTTGTGGAGCCTGCAGCTCGCCTTTTGTCTTTCAGTTTGTCGTCTTCATCCTGTTTAGGTTTCGGTGTCACGATCACTGCTTGAGTCGGAGCATTCTTTTGGGAGCTACCCAAATGGTTAAAGCCGCCTCTGAGTTGAATCGCATCTCCAATTTGCCTGTAGGCTTCAATATCTGACAAACCATTCAAGCGACCAAAAACGCGCTCGCTCTCTACCTCTTTGCTGATCAAGGCATAAATCCCTGTTTCCACATGGGAGTTAATTACCTTCAGCAATTCTGGCGAATTAGCGATAACTTTTTTGCTTGCACCGTCCCACTTCTGTCCAACAATCTGAAGGGTCTGGTTGTACGAAGGAGAATCACGAAGATCATCCAGTACCGTATCCAGCTCCATTTCAGTCTCATTAACAGCGTGAATTTTCGGTTGATACTCGCTTGCTTTATCAACGTCTAAGTCCATAGGACTTATGCCGCTGTCTTTTACTAGCTTGGTAATTGCATTAGGATCTTTACGATCCAGGTCAATTAAGTAGCCAATCTTTTCCTCACTCATCAAGCCGTTGTTTTCCAACATCTTCATGAGTTTCAAATTCGGTTTCAACGCCGACATTTTTTTGTTGTAATTTGCGCCCATCTGCATCAAAGCGATGGCGTCATCAATAGACTTAACTTCTACTTCCCGGCCATTGGCTTTGAAAGGGGACAGCAATCGGTTGTATTCAGCTTCAAAGTTGATAACCGTGGTATCTGGCTTTTCGTCTGGATCTTTCTTTTCTACCAGAGGTTTTTTTACATCTGGTTTTTCAACGTCATCCTCATTCAGCGGGTTCTTCGGTTCTGGCTTCGGCTCCGTACCGTCGCCTTCACCAGCACCTTCATCACCGCTTTCGTTTTCATCTTCGTCGTCTTGCTCGTCTGCTTTGATTACAGTATTGTCTTTTTCAGCAGTACTTGTGTTGTCAACAAACTCAACAGGAACATCCGTTAATGCTGTTGCTGTAGGTGGTCCTGCCTTCATCAGATCTTCATCTGACATCTCCAGGTAAGAAGGTTGGTTATCCACGTTTTTGTCTTCAAGAGCCATTGTTCAAGTCCTCTGCCAGTAAGTCTTCTCGCGTAGATTCATCTGCTTCCATTTGCTGTTGGGCTTGAGCGCCACGGCGCTGAACCATTAGCAGATACTGGTGAAATGCACCGATAGAATCCATCTGACTGTTAATAGACTTCTGTTGATCAACACCTTGAACTGCAGGATCACCACGCAAGTGAACCAATCTAATAGCCTCACGTTTGAAATAACCTTCACCAATTACATTCTTAAAATCTTTGTTGTCCTGAAGTCGGGCAACTGCTTTGGCGAATTCAATGTCTTCTCTTGCGACTTTGATTGTTCGCTCAATTGCAGCTAATTGGGAATTACTCATTGGTCTACCAGTGCTTTCAAGAGTTAATAGATTATTAATTGCGGACTAATTAAACAACCCGACTATATCTCAAGTAGTAACTGATTTAGCTTTGACATATTCTTTTAATAGGTCATTCTTGCGATCTTTATCTTTTAATTGATCGGTCAATACTGCTAATTGACTTTGACTTCTGGCTTGTTCACCAACGTGTTGCAATGCCCGTTCTTGTTTAACACCTGACTCTTGTTCAACAAAGTCCAGGTTATTAAGATCAGTGTCCGACTTCAGTTGACCTTGCTTGGCTTGTTCAGTACCAGCTTTGGCTTCAGCCAAACCAGCGTCTGCCAGCGTCTTCTGAGTCTTAGCGCGCAAGTCTGCAATCTCTGCTTCAATCTTGGCAATCTCCAGTTCCTGCATCTTTTGGGCTACCGGATCAGGTGCAGGTTCGTAAGACTCAATTTTCTTTGCCAGGTCTGGCATTTTGCGAAGCGTGCAGATATCTCCCAGAATCATCTTTTGCAAAGATGGGTCCATGCTGGGTCCACTGGTCTGAAGCATGAAAGCCAATTGCTCAGCTTTGTTGTTGTCCTCTTCAGCCGTTGAAATGCTGAGCTCTAAATCAAACTTGCCACCCAGGTCATCCCGACGAATTGTGACAAACTGTTCATCGGTGACGCGAATGACTTCTTCATCAGACAGAAACTCAGCATTCATGCTGATCATCTTCCGGCCAATTTCTACAATGCCACTGCTTAAGCGCCTGAGAATGCCGAGCTCTCGTTTGGATGCGGCATCCAGAGCACCTCGAATACCTGCTGCCACATCTCCCAGCGAAGCACCAGAAACACCTGCCGAAAATGACTTCACGCCACTCATGGATTCAGCTTCCTGGTTCTGCAACTGCAGCATCCACTGGGCAGACGCCGGAATTTCGGGATAAGTGTGCATGTAGATAGCACTGCGAGGATCAGCTGTTGGATTGAATTCGTAATCCAATCCTTTGTCGTACTTGCGCCGGTTAGTTACATCAAGGATTCCTTTTTGTATTCCAGTCTGGCCATTGGCTGACTTGCCCATGATGTCGATCATTCCTCGCGTAACCGCACCAATAACTTTTTGGTTGTCTTCCAGCAAAGCACCATCTGGCTCGCCGTAGTTGTTGCGACGTACCGGCAAATACTGTTTGACGACAAATGGCAGTTCTTTGTCTGGGAATGGAGTGAGCTCCATCCGAATCATGGTGTTGCCTACCCACGAAGCTACAAAAGGTTCCAGCTTTCCCTTGCCAGAAATATCCCAAAAGCCCCAATACTCGTAAACAACAATCTTCTTGCGTGGATCGTCCACAAAGTTAAAGTTCTGTTGAGAACCCTGTATTGCATGGTCCGGCGTACCCAAAATAGAGCTGTTTTCCAGGTTGATCTGGTCCAGATTTTTGTAGCGTTTGCCTTTTTTCTTTAATTCAGAAATCGAGCTTTCAAAGCTGCAGATCATGAACTGTGCTTTGCGAATATTCCCCATACAGGTTGGGTCCATCACAACATTGCGGAAATCAAACACGTCTAACGTGGGGCAGTTTTTAATAGTTTTTGTTTTGGTGACTTTTTCCGAACCAGTCACCACAGGCTCAACTGGCTCTCCCCGTTCCATGCTCAAGTCATGGGCCTGCTTCAATTCTTCCGGTACATCTGTGTTGTACAAGCTAGGGTTTTCCTGTTTCATTCGCGCCACATGTTCAATTGTGGGTGCGAAGCCTGGATTAACCCGGTATTCAACAACAGGTTGATTTGCTTCGTATTCTTCTTCTACAAAGTCCCAGCCCACCCGAACAATAACTGTTCCTTCATCTACGGCTGTACGAACGTACTCGTCAATGAAAGCAATCTTGTCAATCTGCGTATTGAATTGATTGTTCAGCAGAATCTGGTTTTGTTTGGCTGATTGCCGATCTTCGGCACTCACAGGTTTTACATTAAATACGTTTGCCGTACTCAAAAACGGTTCACTTAGCGCAGGGTATCGCCACTCTGCCTGCCGTCGAATTAGTTTAGGAACAATCTTGGAGTTACCGGCTGCAGTCTTCATGACTGCATTACCCGTGACATTCATATTGTCCAACCACTCCTGGATCTTTAGAACCTGAGTGTCATGAATTGATTTTGAACCGGACAGATCCCGTTTCAATTCCAATAGCGTTGGCTCATTACTCCATTTAGTTAACGGAGCCAATTGTTTTTCCACCGCCGAGACAATAGAAGATTGTTTCATTTGATTCATTGGTATCATTGCTCCAGATAGATGCAGTCGAACCACTAACTTAATTAATTAATTATGCGAATTCAACCAATTCACAAGAACTTCATTATGCCAACAAAGGGGTCAATTGACTCTGGCGCAATTGATGTATATATGCCAGAAAGTGGTGTTATCTGCGGTCAAGCCAAGCTAATTGGCTTGGGATTTAAAGCAGCAGTGCCATTTGGGCATGTTGCTTTATTGCTTCCGCGTTCCAGTACCGGTGCTAAATTTGGTATTGAATTGAACAATACCTGCGGAATTATTGACGCTGACTACCGTGGCGAATGGATGGCCATGATGAAAACAAAAACAGGTATTCCCTATTCTTGGAATGCCGGTGACCGTTTGCTGCAGTTCCTGGTTGTCCCAGTCGCCAGTGTCATGCTTGAACTGGTCGAAACTTTGGACACCACTGGCCGTGGTCAAGGTGGTTTTGGTTCCAGCGGGATTTAACTTATCTGGCCATAAGCATTTGCCCATAAAAAAAGCCTCCATCAGGAGGCTTTTCTTTTACCTGTACTACAGGCTACTTATATTTAAAACGTAGTGCAGGACGTTTGATTGAATGCTGTGTTGCAGGTAGTAAAGCTAGGACTTGTTCTGGGTGCTGGTGTTGCAGCCGTTGTTCGCCTGTTAATGTCACCTGCCAGGATGCCCAACTCTGTGTTTTCACACTGATCTTTAGAAGGTCGCCCTTCTGCATTTGCCTTTTTAACAATCTTGTCTCGAAACTCTTGTGTTGCACCAGAGTAAACATTGCTATTTGCAAGGGCGATGCCTTTGGCTGCAGTGTCTTTAGACATCAAACCTGCTTTTGCACACGCCATGCTGTAGTAGTACAGGTCAGCAGACCTGTCGATTTCCTGTTGTGAGCTTGTTGCGCAAGCGGTAAGCAGTGCCACTGTCAAGCCAGCAAAATACACTTTCCTCATGGAAGTCTTTCGTAAATGGGGGCTTGCAGTATGGCAGCGATTGATGAAGCTGACTACTTAAATCCACCCATTTCGTTCCAGCCTGGTGTTTTGGGAATCCTTGTCTACCCGTATCCCGTAGGTTTCTCGTTGCTGGCAAGCTTGCTCAAATTTTGCTGAATAGCTGTTACCAGCATGGAATTCGTTAGTCATCCCAATTGGGTTGTGTACCCGGCTGGCAATAAACAGCAACAAAAGCTCCAAGTAACTGTCTGGTAGTTGCACCTCTACCCGTTCAGGATCAAAGTAAGTCATTGACTGGACAATCTTTGGGTGATTGGCCCGGTAGACCACAGCTAGTTGATTGGTTTTAAGCCAGTCTGGTAGATCAGATGCATTAGTCACCATGTCTTCCGGCACAACCAGTACATTGAAGCTTGGTGTATGGGCAGAATACTTGTCAGCTGAGTTGTTCAGATGCATGTCATGGCCAGCATCTGTAATTACTTTGTCGATCTTGATCAGATCATCGGCAAATGGCCAAGCAGATGTGTCCAGAATGTACTTATCAAGTTCTTGTGACCGAGCATTAGACACAGCAAATCTATTAGACAAGGTGTAACGCACAAGATGAGGCTTTAATTGCAACGCAATAGACGACTCTTTCAAAGGAAAGCGGGTGTACAACGTAGTCAGTCCCAGATTTATGTGGGCCAGTATTTTGGGATAGTTGGCTTCAGTAATACCACCCATTTCTCCACCACCTAGCGATAGCTGGCTGAGCTCACCATAAGTAAGCTGCTCAAAGATTTCTTTAAGTTTCATGTTTATTCCTTAGCAAATATATGAAGAACGTCGGTCTTCGATCTCTTCGTCTACGTCAATGTCCCACATGCCATCACCATTACTGGATGATTTCATAGGTGCTTCTTCAGATGGCTTCCAAGGCGTGAGAGATGACAGCATCGAACAGGTGTCAATGAAGTCATCATGCTTGCTACGAAAGCCAGACACAGAAGCCAGACTCAACTCGTCCAGCGCTTCCACCATCGGAGCTTCTTTTTTACGCTCGATAGGGAAGTACATCTTGCGTGCTTTGAACAACGGCAGCACAGTGTTGAATCGAACCAGCTTGTTGGTATTTGGCCGGATACCGGGCTTGGTTTCATTCCCGTCACTGGCCAACGTAAAGTAAATATTGCGAACCAACATTTCGCCCTGAATCCACGGAATAAAACCAGCTTGCTGACCACTGACTTCAATGCCCACCTGCTGGGGCTTGTATTGCTGGCTCAATCGGAACAAGTCATCAATGTTTACATTCATCAGCTGGCGCTTGCAAACACCATCTACCCAAAGCCAGTCACCCACATTGTTGTAGGCCCAGACACTGATAACCGAGAAGTCAGACTTTTGCTTTTCAGAAGTTGCAAAGTCTGTAGTGATATAGAAGTTGAACCGGCTTTTGTTCTTTAATACAGCATCTAGCGAATACCAGCCAATGTCACTGTCCTGCACCATTCGGTCTTCTTCGCTCATGATTCGCAACATCAGCTCCTGGTTAAAGGTTTCCACTTTGCCGGTCTGTACTGCAGTGTCGTATTGCATCTTGACGTATTCATAAGTAAAGCGATCAGGCCAGCTGCCCAGAAACTCTTCTTCCGTACAGGGAAAAGCTTCACAAACAGGGAATACATTGACACGCCAAGCGCCTGACTCGACAGCTTTGTACAACGGATCTTTTGCATTGAACGGTGTACCCGACCAGATGATCATGTTCTTGGTTGGGTGCAGTGCGTAAGTCACTGCCTTGTAAACCGTGTCTTCCACCGCAGAGATCACAGTCGTTGACCGGGCATCCTCGTCCGAGATCAGGTCATCCAGCACAGCCAGTTGTGGTCTGGTTCCTAATTCCTTGGCTCCACGAACACCGGTCTTTGCACCATAGCCTTTGACAATAAATACATTGCCATCGACATTGGTGAACTCCCACCGTATATCCGTGAATCGAATATTAGGCAAATATTCCTTCAGGAAGTCTGAGTTGTCGCGCCTGAACTCCAGGTTCTTGCGCATGTTCTTGACGCCGTTCTCTATGGAGTCAGAGACATACAAAGCCAGATTGATCTTGCCAAACCCAGGCAGCTCACCATACACCGCAATGTACAGAAACAGGTACTCACCCATTACCGTAGTCTTGGCAATTCCCCGGTGACACAGGTTAATGATGCGCCTGCCACCATCGGTAATGGTGTCCAGCATCCGGTAATGCACCAGCGGAGTCTTGTGTTCCTCACCCTGTTCGCCATTGACCAGCTTGATAAAGGTCACGAACTCCAGCGCGAAATGACTGGGAACATATCCGCTGTCTGTTGAATAGTCCGTATCGTTAAGGTAATCCTCAACCTTCCATGGGGCCAGCGCACTGGCTACTGCACTGCTCATCCTGAACGCCTGGACATAAACCCACGGAAGTCAGGACTGTTATCAACTGGCATGTAGCTGGCCATGGAAGCAAAGTCTGGAATCCGCAAAGCAGGCGGAACATATTGGGCAGCAGGTTGCTGCTGACCATAGGCCAGATCACTAGGCTGCACTGGATTGCGAAATTGCGCAGTAAATGCAGACCATGGATCAGGACCAGGCGCAGCCATTGGTTCTTGCATTGGCGCAGCTGCCATCTGTTCTGGAACAGGATTGGCTGCAACTTGTTGTGCAACAAGACCAGCAGGTATTGCCGTATCCATGATGGGTGGAACTGTAGCCGCCGCAGTCGCTACAGATACAGGTGCTCGCACTGGCGAAGCCATTGGCTTACTTTGTCCACCCAAACCCATTCGGGCCACAACTTGTTGACCATACTCCAGCGTATTGGGAGCTTTGGGATTCTTAGGATCACTGACTGAAATACCGCGTCTGGCTTTTTCCATTCCACCAGGACCACCGTAGTAACCAGCCGCCGTCAGTTCCGGCCTACCACCGGACTGCTTATCCAGCTGCTTCAGATAGCGAATACCCGCACGGGCATTCTGCAAAGGATCATTGATGTCCCATCCTTTGTCAGCTACCGAAGCAAACGTACCAGGAATGATCTGCATTCCACCAGTAGCATTCTGGTTTGAAGTCTTGGTGTTTGCACCACCACCACTCTCCTGCATATAAATACTACGGCTTACTGCAGCCAATTGACCAGTCACCCCTTCAGCTGCCAATGCTTCCTCAAACATTTTCCTATTGGACATAATTAATTCCTTTGAGTGCATTGGCTTTAATTACCAAACTAGGAATCAATTGTAATTGACCCAATTGCACAAAGTATTAATTACTCACAGGAACCACTTCTTACCAAACAAATAAACACCCTCACCCAGCACTTTGACAAATACAAAGATCGCCACAAACAAACCAGCGTTTTCATTTATCACAGTCACCGCCAAGCCAAACACCAAACCCAGTACCACTGCCGCATACAAAATAAGTAGAAAGTAAACCAGCTTGTGAATAAGTTTACTCATCACACAACTCTCGATTCGACATCAACAATCTGTATCTTGGAGTGCGCCACATCCTGAGCATTCATCACCCCTGCCTCAATAGACAAGCGCTGTGCAGCCACCAGCTCATAAGTTGCCTGCCTTAGCGAAGCAATCGAACTGTCTTCCCGCATTCCAATCTCCAGCTCAACCTTCTGTGTCTCTGGCATCTTCAGCTGTGTCAACAATGAATTGGCCGCATCAGTCCTAACCTTTTCACTTTTGGCATTGATCATCAGATCAGCCTGCACATTCAACGCCCGTTGATACAAATCCTGGTTCAGCACATAACTAGGTATCAGTGTCTGCTCAAAGATCAGGTTTACCAGCTTGCTCTTGTTGTACGCAGTGACATAACTTGCTATGTCCTTAGCCGCCACACCAGCGGCCATAAACCGTGTGTACTTATCAGGAAAAGTCTTGGTGTAAGCCTCAATGTTGGTACATCCCATCAGCTTGTGGCTCACATACCGCACAGCATTGATGTACTCCTGCACCTTAAACCGGCCATCAGCCATTACCTTGGTGTAGCTCAGCAGATTGTCCCGATAGGACTCATACATCTCTGGATCGGCCAAGCTATTGTTCACAGCGTCAATCAATTCCTGATTAACAGACTTCTTTACCTTATCCGGTAAAGCTTGTTTGAACTGCTCAAGAGTTAGTAGGCTCATTGGGTAATTGAATAGTTAATGTATCGGGTAGATATAGTAGCTTAATTCAATTCAACTCAATAAAACAATTCAAGCCAAAAGGGTTAGGCCGAATAATTCTGCAGAATTTTTGCACTTCGCATTTGGTTGGAATTTAGAAAATGGGTGTGAGTGTAGGACTTACATGGGCGGAGCCCATAACACTAATACCCCCCCCCATACACATGGAGTTCCTCCATACAGTGGGTACGTACCCCATAACCTTTAGGAGTCTTTCATGTTTGAAATGTTTAAGCAAGTATTCGCAGCTATTGCCAAGCTCTTCTCAGCAGTTGAGAAGGCAGCATCATCGTTAGACCACCTCGCAGGCTGGTGTGACGAAACAGCAGGCTCATTCGCAGATGAGGCACGCACCGATAGGAAGGCCAAGTCCAAGATCGCAGAAGCACAGCTCAAGATCACAGCAACTAAGTAACCACGCTCCATGCCCACCTCACGGTGGGCTGGACAACCTTACACATACACATACACACATAGTCAGTCCATCCAATAGATGTATTAACTAACTTAGTTAGTCAGACCTACAGGATATGGGCAATAGAGTTTAGTTGAGTATGACTCAACTGAATTTACCCCACATTCCCTATCACTATTACCCCATTCCCCATTCCGATACACACCCTATACACCAACCTTAATCTATAGCGTTCCGCTATATGTTGGATGTATAACATCTACGTCTATTCTTTTTCTCTATTCAATTCAGGAGATTCTTCATGGCCAATGCACCTATTCCCCAAGTAGCTATTCCAGAGCCTACTGCTCACTACTCAGATCTCTACGAGGCTGACCTTAACTACGCAGCTGCTGATGCATATCAAGCAGATCACTTCAACGATGCAAACTGAATAGTTCTATTTAGTTCTATTCCACCTTTAGTTGGCTCATATATTGGGCCAACTAAAACCTTCCCTTATTAAAGAAAGCATCACCATGAACACCAACAAACTCAACACAGGTACTGTATTGATAGCCATCTGGCTTACATGTCTCATTTCACTAATGGGTTTCCTCACCCATCAATGGACTGTAAACAGCCAAATCTTTGGCGGCATCCTGGCAGTAATCCTGCCAATGCTCATTTGTGTTCAATGCTTTGTGCTTGGCAACCTCTTCAATTTATCTATTAACTCTCTTGAGCTAAACAGTAAATACGAAGAACTACCTGCTAACACCGTTCCTACATTGGTGTTTCCACCCATATCTATAAGGAGATACCTATGACTGCTTCAACCATCTACAACTATGTGAATTCATTCACTGACTGTTCTGTGGTGTTCAAAGACAGCTTACGAGTCATCGTTAGTTGTCCCAACAAAGCCAAAGGTGTCTCCTTCATGACAGCTCTTATCAATGAGGGCTACCTTGTTGCTATGCGTGTTGGACGCCGTTCTTCACGCTGCTACGTCCGTGCATTTATCCACCCAATCAAACCAGTACCAATGCCATGCAATCAACTAAACCTCTTCTAGCAAACCGCAATGTCCTCGTCAGCGACATCCTTTACGCCATGTTCACCTTTGGCGTATTCATCTCTATTGGCGTCATGTTTGCTTGGCGTGGATAACAACAATTGATATACGTAGACCTACTTACCTCATTGTAAGTAGGCTTCCAATTCTTAATTCTATTGCCTACACTGCGTACATCAAAACGCAGGGGATGGCGTTCCGCCATGTAATGGGCTTCGGCCTTGTGGGGGTTTTCCCTCTTTCCTTTTTCTCTCGTTTATTGGAGTTATCTCATGGCATTTCAAACTGCTGCTTCCGGTTCTTCTTCTTCCAATGTCGCCAATGACAGCTGGAAGGCAGATGGTTTCATTAACCTGTATTTGCCTAGCGCCAATGGTGCTAAGCGTCGTAAGTTGGGTGCAATTCCACTCAAGGGCAGCAAGCCCAGTGAGAAAGAATTGCTTGCGTATCTGAATGAAGATCCAACGCGAGTTGCGAACATTCTGTCGAAACTGGTTATGGAATACCAGTCGGTTACCCCAGCAGAGGGAACCGGGTTCGACCTCTCGTAAGAGTAGACCGTCATTTGTTAGCCCAATTGGGTTAATGAATGACGGTCTGGTTTTTTTCCATAGTTATATGTAACTAAGCAGGAAAAACACTAATTCGCAGCTAAGTCAGTCTACCGATTTAACCAACCTAACCAGTACAGCCTGTGTGTCTACACGATGCACAGGCTTTTTTCATGTCTGGCGTTCCGCCGTGCAATGGTTGCGTGGGTCCTATTAAGGCTCTGCGCTTGTATTTATTACTCATTTAACAGGAGCATCAGATGAATGAATTCAAACTCATAGTGGCCGGAGGACGCGACTTTGATGATGTTTACAAGCTGAACAATGTGCTATTTGCCATGGCTGACAACGAATTCAAAGACTACGGCGTAAGCATTGTGTCTGGAATGGCATCAGGTGCAGACAGATTGGCATTCCTATTTGCCAAAGCCAATAACGTCAAGTGCTACGAAATGCCAGCTAACTGGGATAAGTTTGGCAAGCGTGCAGGCTTTATGCGCAATGAAGAAATGGCTGAAGTATCAGACGGTCTTCTAGCCTTCTGGGACGGCCAATCTAAAGGTACGGCTCACATGATCCAGTACATGAACAAGCTCAAAAAGCCGGTTCATATCGTCAAGTATTAATGGCATTCAACAGGCGCATCTCCGTGCGCTTGTAATGCTGCCTTCGACAGACAGTTCAAACCAATAAACCAAAGGAATTCACATGAAAGTTGTTATCAATACCACCTATGGTGGATTCAGTTTGAGCCGTGAAATCACGAACCGCTATGAAGAACTTAAAG
>Ga0326734_1000194_pt1 | contig 18095 bp, 18 predicted proteins | sample 15_GP2_1315_FD_207944 | JGI IMG/M metagenome (GOLD analysis project Ga0326734, IMG submission 207944) | Glacier ice microbial communities from Ngari, Tibet, China - 15_GP2_131.5 | ecosystem: Environmental > Aquatic > Freshwater > Ice > Glacier | place: China: Ngari, Tibet | collected 2018-07-18 | reverse complement strand
GGTGGTTTACACCAATGGCGCAACAGCACAAACAGCTTTCAGGTTGCAAACCAAGCTGTATAAAGCTTACGGTAAAGGCGCATCCGTCAGGCCGCAAGACGCACGCAGCAATGAGAATGACTTCGAGGAAAACTTAGCATTTGGGATGGTTTACAACGGCGTAAGCTGGGATCGCGCGCGAGGCGATGCAATCAACGGACTGCGCACGCAAGCCGCCGCTGTGACCGCCGTCACAACTCTGTCAGTGGCAAACACCGCTGCAACGCTGACATTGCCCGCACCAGCAGCAGGCCAGTTTCATTACGTCACGCGCATTCGTATCACGTTGCACAACCCGACGATTACGGCTGTTGCAGCAGCGGCGACAACCTTGTCATTTACTTCGACCAACTTACCCGGCGCATTGGCTTGGACAGACGGCAATGCATTAGCGGCGGGAACGTCTAAAACCGTAGTCGATGAGAGTCTGACAAGCGGCATCAAGTCGTCAGCAGCAGCAACCGCCACAACGATCACCGCACCGCTCGCAGGCGCAGGCGTGCAAAGCAGGATTACCGCGTACTACTATTTAGGGCCATAAATGTCGCTTTTACTGCTGCTTAACCAACCGGCAGCGGGCGCAACTTATGCAATTAGCGCAGGCCGCGCTGCATTGATTCACCAGCTTGCGTTATTGCACGGCCTTGACGTTGCCAACCCGTTGACGGTATCTGCCACACAACGGTCGGCGGGCGCATTGGTGCAATCAGTCAGCGGTGCAAGCACTGTGACGGTTACGACCAGCGCTGCGCCGGTTTATTCGGGAAGTCTTGACGCATGGATTGACGGTCTAGCCGCCTTGCATGGTTTAACAGCGCCATTGGTGGTCACCGCGACAAGCCGAGCAGCCGGGGTGGTCACGCAAAGCATCGCAACAGCAGGCGGCACAACAACGGTGACGCGGCAATGAATCCGCTGGCTATCGCATTGCAGGGCTTGGGGTTTGAAGTGCCGCAAATTGCCTTGCAGGGGTTTGCTGTTGTTGCAGAGGTGCCGCAGATCGGGCGCTGGCAACCGGCGCGGCGCAAGACAGTACAGGTCAATGAAGACGAAGAATTACTCCTGCTTTTGATGTGAAGGTATGGCGATTACGTGCCGTAAGGGGGCAGGTTCATAACGACAGCGGATGCTGACAGCGCAATATTTTTAGGGATTGCGGTCAGCCCTTTTTCCCAATTGACGATAGACCGCGTAGAGCATCCCAATTGCCGTGCAGCTTCGGCCTGCGTCCAATGTAGGCGTTTCCGCAGGTCGATTAGCTGCAACGGTGTCATTCGATGGCTATCGGTTTGGGTTTGCTGGAAAGAAAAATTTCCCGAGCGAGGTCAAGTTGTTCGGCTTTCAGGTATTTACCGGCAATGTTTGCCAGTTCTGACGCGGTTTTAAGTTCGCATTTTCCGGCCCGAAGCTCTTCGTATAACTCGCTCATATCAAGCTTGATGTTTTCGAGCGTTTTCATGTTGACTGGTGGTTTCATTTTTTAAGTTCCTTGATTTTGCGCGCAAGTTGAAGGTGTGCGCGCTTCGCCTGTATTAGGGGTAACGGAATGTCAGTCGTTTTTAGGCCGACATTGCTACTGCAAATCAATTGTTTTATGTATTGATCTGGTGCTTTTTTTACCTTTTTCATTTCATAAATTCTGGCTGACTCGGGGTTGGCTTTTTTCCATTGCTTTCTATATAGGCGCATAAGCTCAGGATGGTCTTTTTGCCACTGCGCACTAGCTAATAAACATTTTTGTAGATTGTCTTGAAACCATCTTTTACTCAGTAGTTTCTTGCGCTCAGGGTTTTCGTTTCGCCAGCGTTTCGCTCTCAATTTTGCTGGCTCTGGATTAGCGGCGTAGCGTGCCGCTGCGCTCACTCTTACTTGCGACACATTTTTTTTGTTTGATCTTGCCGCTGCTAAATTTCTGCACACCTTGCACAACGGACACAGGCCATCATGTTTTTGTTTGTCTTTGTGAAAACCGTCCAACGGCTTGAACTTGTTGCACTGAAAGCATTTTTTAGTTAACACCATTTGCATGATTGTAAATGCATATGTGCATTAATAGCGGGCTTTTTTACGTATATTTTCGCAAAAGCGACGAAGGGAAAAAATGAAAATCATGCAACTTTTGCGCGACAACGCTACGCGCGCGAAGCAGCCGGTAAACCTGGCCCGCAACGAAACAGAAGCAACGCTCTACATCTATGACGTTATTTCAGCCGAATGGGGCGTGGGCGCAGTAGAGGTTATTTCAGCCATCGCTCAAGTGGGCGATGTCAAGACGCTTAATGTGCACATCTCTTCGCCTGGCGGCGATGTTTTTGAATCACGCGCAATCATGGCCGCTATTGAGCGTTTCCCCGGTAACACCGTTGCGCACATTGACGGGCTTTGTGCAAGCGCCGCGACCAGCATCGCGCTTTCATGTGACGAAGTTGTAATGTCGTCGGGCGCGTTTTTCATGATCCACAACGCTTCAGGCATGGCATGGGGTGACAAGACAACCCTGCGCGAAACCGCCGACTTGTTGGAAAAGATCGAAAGCGTGATCGTTACCGACTACACCAAAAAGACGGGCAAGCCAGCGGCTGAAATCGTTGCAATGATGGAGGTCGAGACGTGGCTTACCTCTGCAGAGGCCTTGGATCATGGCTTTGTTGACCGGGTAACTGATACCAAGTCAAAACCGGCTAACGCATGGAACCTTGCGGCATTCAAGAATGCGCCCACAGCCAAAAGCACACCGCCACCCGATCCAGCAAACGACACACCACCAGAACCCGCCCCAGCAGCGGGTTTTTTTACGTCCGCAACTAATCAAAACCGTTTGACGTTGCTATCAATTCAATAGTGCTTCTCGCGCTGTAGAAACCGCTGGCAGTCGGTCACTGCCAACAACTAAGGACTCTTTTCGAGTCCTTTTTTCATTTCTAGAAAGGCTCTTATGAGCAACCTCACCGCACTGCGCGAGAAAATCGCCAATTTTTCCAATCAAGCCAACGCACTCCTAGGCGAAAAAGGCTCCACAGCCTGGACTACCGACGAGCAAGCCAAGTTTGACGGATTCGCCAACGAAATCGAAGCCGCCCAAAAGCAGATCAGCAACATCGAAAAGATGCGCGAACTGGACGCCGACAAATTCTTTAATGCTGCACCCGGCAAAAAAGAAGATGGCGTCACGCCTGATGTGATGGCCGCTGTAGCGCTTTATTTGCGCAACGGTGCAAACGTCACCGCAGAGCAGGCCGTTGCTATCCGCAATGCAATGTCAACCACCGTACCGGCAGAAGGCGGCTTTACAGTGCCGACCGAAATCGCAAGCATCGTCATTGACAAAATGAAGGCATACGGCGGTATGCGCGAAGTGGCAAGCATCCTGACCACAGCCGGTGGTAATCCCATGAACTGGCCGACCTCGGACGGCACAGCAGAAGTCGGCGCAATCGTTGCTCAAAACGCGCTTGCTGGTGTGGCCGATGTGACGTTTGGCACGATCAGCTTGAATCCGTTTTACTACACGTCAAATTCGATTGCCTTGCCTTTGGAATTGATCCAGGACAGCGCTATCGACGTTATCAGTTTTGTAACGGATCGCCTGGCCACCCGGATCGCACGCATTCAAAACACACACTTCACAGTCGGCACGGGTACGACCCAACCTGACGGTATCGTGCCGCGTGCGAGTGTTGGTAAAACGGGCTTGACGGGCCAGACGCTGACGGCCACTGCGGACGATATTATTGACCTGATCCACTCTGTCAACCGTGCATATCGTGCCAAGGGCCGATTCATGTTGAACGACTTGACGTTGGCAACAGTGCGTAAGTTGAAGGACACCACAGGCCGTCCAATCTGGATGCCTGGCGATGCTGAAGGCGTCACCAATGGTCTGCCGTCTACCTTGTACGGTTATGCGTACACGGTCAACGACGACATGCCTGTAATGGCGGCAAACGCTCGCTCGATCATCTTTGGTGACTTGTCGTATTACAACGTGCGCGACGTTGCCAACACCACCGCACTGCGCCGTTTTGATGATTCGGCTTTTGCATTGCGTAACCAGGTCGGCTTTTGCGGCTGGCTGCGTTCCGGTGGCAACTTGCTCGAGCCTGCTGCTGTCCGCGCTTACGTTAACTCGGCGACCTAAACCGTGGCAACCAAAGCACCGGAAACCGTACAGGCGTTTGTCCTGTGCGACTGCGGTTATGGCAAGGCAGGGGAAGTGGTAAGGCTTTCCCCCGCTGACGCTAAAACCGGCGCTGCCAGTGGTGTGCTTGATTTGCACCCCGACGCAATCAAGGCTCACGCCTAACTGCTACGTCATGCGCCTCTGCCGGGGCGCATCTCCTAGCAAAACACCGAAGCACCACTATGTTCATCACACCCGAAATAGCAAAAGTTCACTTGCGCGACCCAAGCGCGGACGCTGCTGATCTGGCGCTGAAATCTGCTGCTGCTGAGTTGTCTGCCGTCAGTTATTTGGACAGGGCCGTGTTTGCCGACCAAACTACGCTTGATGCAGCGGTGGCGCTTGTACCCGCCGCACTGATCGCTGCAAAGGCCGCATTTAGTGCCGCTGATGCTGCTGCTGATCTGATTGCGGATGTGGACATTCGATTGATCGAAAAGGCTTATGCGTTGGAGACTTATTCCAGTGCCGTTTTTTCAGCCGCCCGGACGCGCCGGGGCATCCTGATAAACGCAGCCATTCAATCGGCCATGCTGCTGACGCTCGGGCATCTTTGGGAAAACCGCGAAGACGCCAGCATTCCATACGGCGCGCAATGTTTGCTTGATGCATACCGGAACTACAGCGCATGAAAGCGGGCCAGCTTCGCACACTGGTAACGCTGCAGGCTCCAGCGGTCGGCGTCGACTCCATAGGCCAGCCGCTAACAGGCTGGACAAACGTGGTAGACGTTTACGCTGACATTCGCCATCAAAGCGGCCTGAGCGCGATTAAAGCCACCGCTGACGTATCTGTCAACCGGGTATCGATACGCATCCGCTACCGGGCTGTGACGCCTGATATGCGAGTTTTGCAAGGCGCTACGGTGTTTGCAATTCAAGCCGTTTTGCCGGACGCAAAGCGGGTCTTTGTGGATTTGGTTTGTCAGGCGGTCGTATGACGATGAGCGTGAATTTCAACGCAGCGCAGTTCAAAGACTCGCTGAAGGCCAAAATTTCAGATATGCAGAAGGCAACCCGGCCAGCGGCGCAAGCGGGCATCCAGATCATTTATGACCGCGCGCGGTTAAAGGCTCCGGTATCCGACCGCGCGCATTACTTTTACATACGCGGCCAAAAATATGGTCCGTATCAGCCGGGTAATTTGCGTGACTCGATTTATCAGGTTTACAGCAAAGACAGGTCATTTAAAGACGTTTCTACATACGAGGTGTCGTGGAATAAAACCAAGGCTCCATACGGCTACGCCTATGAGTTTGGCAACAGCAAAACAAGCGCGAAATCCTTTATAGCTGCTGCCGTGGTTGAAACCCGCAAAGACGTGCGAGCGGCCATTAAAGATAGATTCATAGCAGAGGTGAATAAATGAGCATGGAAAGCGAATTAGACGCACTGCTAAAAACCAAATGCCCGCGCGTGTACCCAGACGTTGCACCCAGCGGGGTCGTAAAACCCTTCGTGACATGGCAAGGCATCGGCGGTGAATCGTTGGGCTTTTTGAACAACACCGCAGCCGACAAACGAAAAACGCTCATGCAGGTTAACGCCTGGGCAACGACGCGGTTGCAATCGCTGGCCTTGATACGTGACATTGAAACGGCCTTACGCGCAAACAGCACATTCGCCGCCAGACCGCAAGGCGAGCCTATGAGTACCCACGAACAAGACACACAGCTTTACGGCTGCGTGCAGCGGTTTGAGATCACCTCAGTCCGTTAAATACTAGGTAAACGGCGATCAATCAATTAAAATAGGCGAGCGGAAACGGTCCTGAGAAACCGAATCCGCTCTAACCAATCAGCGAAGGAACCGCATCATGGCTGAGGCCAAATTCTACACATACGTCCACCGCAGGGCGGATACAGGCGAAGTTTTTTATATCGGCAAGGGGTCGGGTAAGCGGTACGCAGCCACGCAAGGTAGAAGTACTTTTTGGAAACGCATCGTTGCCAAGCACGGGATTGCGATCGAGCTTATCGCTTACTTTTTTGATGAGGCCGCAGCCTTTGACCATGAGTGCATGTTGATCGCTGAATACAGGGCAGGCGGGGTGATGCTGTCAAACCTCACCGACGGCGGCGATGGCGCATCCGGCAAGGTGATGAGCGAAGAAGCAAAGCGGCTCATATCCATCGCAAATAAAGGCCGAAAGAGGGAGCCATTTTCCGATGTCACAAGAGCAAAAATGTCTGCATCCCACTTGGGGAAAAAGCAAAGCGCAGAAGCCATAGCAAAAACAGCGGCAGCGCATATCGGGATGAAGCGCAGTCCGGAGACGCTGGCACGCATGTCGGCGGCGTTAAAGGGCAAAGGTGTGGGTAGATACGTTTCTGCTGAGACGAGGGCAAAAATTAGCGCCATCAAAACGGGCCAGGCGCATACCGCTGAAGCGAGGGTAAGAATTTCTGAATCGCACAAGGGCCGGAAATACCGCCCAATATCAGAAGATCAAAAGCAAAAAATACTTGCAGGGCAAGCTGCATATTGGATAAAGCGACGTGCAGAGAAAGCAGCGCTAGCAAATCACACTGAATAAGCCGAAAGGCACAAAAATAAGAGAACCGCCTACATGGCGGTTTTTTTATGCCCGTAAGGGAATCAACAACCCGCCATGAGCAATCACGGTGGGTTTTTTTATGGCCCTTTTGGGCGAAAACATATGGCCCGTATAACAGGCCGGAAAGAACCACTTTGGCACTTTACTTCGCTGAGGGAAGCTCGCAACAATTTTCCCAAACCTTCGCCGCGCCGGTTGCCATCACTGGCATCAGCAACGCGAATCCAGCCGTTGCCACAACAAGCGTAGCGCATGGCTACATCACTGGCGACGAAATCCTGATTACGTCGGGCTATGAGGATGCAACCGACTCGGTGTATCGCGTCACTAACCTGACTGCAACCACGTTTGCGATTCAAGGATTGGACACCGTCAACACCGGGTTTTTCCCGGTTGGCACAGGTGCAGGCACAGCGCAAAAGATAACGGCGTTTACTGCCATTCCGCAAATCTTGACGATTAGCGGCAGCGGTGGTGATGCGCGTTTTACCGATGTGCAGCTTTTGACTAAGCGCAACGGCATCAAAGTGCCAACCGGCTTTAACGCCATCAGCATCACGATGACGCTGGCACACGACGCCATGCAGCCCGCCTACATCACGATGCTGGGCATTAGCCGCAACTTGTCAAAAGTCGCGTTTAAACAGGTCGTTTCTGGCGGCTCTGTGACTTACGGCTTTGGCTACCTGTCGGTGTCTGAAATGCCAAAACTTAACAGCAACCAGGTCAACGCCGTTGACGCCGCCATGACTGTTTTGGGCCGCTCAGTTTCTTACTAAACCCCGGCGCAAGCCACCCCGGCACCTACCCGGCTCGTGTCGCTCTTCGCAGGGCGCGCGGGCTGGGCAAGGGCATTTTTAAACTCCCTGCGAAGGCAATCCAAAATGACAGTCACCATCACATTTGGCAAAACGCCAAAGACATTTAAAAAATTCCCGGTCAAATTTAAGACACCCGAAGGCGAAGACGCGGCCATTGCAATCACCTTTAAGTACCGAACCCGCTCCGGTTACGCCGCGTACCTGAATAGTATGTTTGCTGTAGATGGCGAAGCCGACAAGCCCGTCGAAGGCGACACCGTTGATTTTGTGGCGCTGTTCGCAAAAGGTGGCGCAAAGTCGGTCGAGAAGCTGCTGGAAGCCATCGATAGCTGGGACTTTGGCGAACCATTGAATAAGGAAACCCTGCTGCAATTGCAAGACGAATACCCGGCTGCAGTGGCCGCTATGGGTGAGGCTTACAGAATGGCGGCGGTGGACGGCAAACTGGGAAACTGAAGGAGGTAGGCGCTGCGTTCTACGCAACAAAGGGCGCGCCGTCTACCAATCCTTTTCTAGCCGCCCTGGCCGCGCGCGGGGTGCAATCAGCAACTGAAGTGTGGCCTGACAACGGGCCCGCCTATGAGATTTTCACCACCGTGCAAACACAATGGAATGTCGGAATGGGCGGGCGCTGCGGTCTGAGGTACGAGGCGCTTTACCCCCTGCTAGACCGAGCCACCGACACACCGGAACGCTGGCAAGAACTGTTTGATGATGTGCGAATCATGGAATACGCGGCTCTTCAGCAGATGGGTGATGACGCGCAAGAGTGATTCTTAGCGGGATAAGCCCCGCAATTGGTTGATTTTTATACAAGCCGCCTTCGGGTGGCTTTTTTATTTCTAGGCTCGCTATACAGCGGGCTTTTTTTTGGGCGCACGAATGGCAGAACTCGAAATCACAGGCAGGGTTTCCGTAGATGCGTCACAGGCAGAAGGTGCCTTTGATCGTGTTGGCGACAAAGCCGAACAGATGGCGCGCGAGGTGTCTGGTGCCGCTGGTCAAGCAGGGAAAGCCGTTGACAAAATCGGCGACGGCGCAACATCCGGTGCTGAAAAATTCACCCGCGCCGAAAGCCGAATGCGCGATGCTATCCAGAAGTCTACGCGCGAGCTTGAGTTACTAGGCAAAACGGCCAGCCAAAAGTTCGAGGCGAATCTAGAGTTCAAAGGACTCGACAAAGCTAAATTTCAGCCGCTTTTAAATGATTTGCGGCAAGTGGAGGGGGCCGCAAGGGCTGCGGCCACGGCCAATGCAGAACTAGCCTCAAGCGTGCGCAGTGTCGTCGGCTTTCTTGGGGCGTTCGGCGCTGCCGTTTCTGTAGGAGGCTTGGTTGCGTATGTCAAAAGCGCAATTGACGCGGGCGATGCTTTTACAAAACTCAGCCAAAAAAGCGGGGTGGCAGTTACAGCCCTGCGTGAATTGAACTACGCCGCATCACTGAGCGATGTAAGCACCGAAGAACTGGGAAAAGGCTTGCAAAAACTGTCCACAAAAATGGTCGATGCGGCCAAGGGGGGCAAGGAGCAGGTCGCATTGTTTGCTGCATTGGGCATCAACATTAAGGCGGCAGACGGTTCTTTAAAAGGCGTTGACACTACATTCAAGGAAGTGGCGACTAAGTTCGCCGGTTTTGCGGATGGCACCGAAAAGGCAGCGCTGGCTGCTGAGGTGTTCGGCGACAAGATCGGCCCGCGTTTGACGGTGCTACTTAATGCTGGCGCGTCTGGCCTTAGCAGCATGGCAGACGAGGCCAATAAATTAGGCGTTGTTTTTGGCGACGAACTTGCCAAAAACGCTGAAGCGTTTAACGACAACCTTACACGTATTGGCGCATCGGCTGAAGGCACACGCATAGCGATCACTGCGCAGTTACTGCCGACGCTCAACGCCTTGGCCGAATCATTCCTGGCCGCGAAGGATGGCTCCAGCAGCTTTGCTTCAAATATTGGCGGCTTTGTCAAAACGATCATTGAAGCGGCTGTGATTCTTTATTCGGAGGTTGCGTTTGTCCTTAAAGGTGTAGGCCGTGAATTTGGCGCTATTGGCGCGCAAGTTGTTGCACTTGGCAAGCTGGACATTAAGGGATTCAACGCAATCAGTGAGGCTGTTAAAGAGGACGGTGTACGGGCTAGAAAAGAACTTGATAAGTCCATTTTTAACCTTTTAAACGCCAACACTCTTAACAGCAAAGCAGGCGCAGGACGCGGTACAGCCAACGATCCCCGGCTGCTTGGCTCAACGCTCAGCACCGCACCGATTGTCCAGGCGGCAAAAAAGGGCGCTGACGAAGCAGGCGCGGCTGCTAAAGCTGCGGACAACCAATATCAGCAGCTAATGTTAAGCATCAAGCAGCGCATCGCGCTGGCTGATCTTGAGTTAAAAGCCGGCAGGCAATTGACCGAAGCGGAAAAAGAGCAGGTCAAAATTCTTGAATTGCTCAACAGTGGAAAAAGCAAAGTCAGCGCATCGCAGCGCGCCGCGATTGAAGGCAACCTGCAAGAACTGCGATCAAAAGAACTGCTGCTGGCTGTTGAAAATTCACAAATTAAGCTGGCCGAAGAATTGTCCAAAGCGCGTCAGGCTGCTAGAAATAGCGATTACACGCAATCAGCATCCGCTTTGCAAACAATCGACGCGGCCTATGCGCAGAGCCTTGCTGGTGTCAAAGACAGAATTCGCGCTCTCGTTGACGAAGAAGAGGCGGTCAAGCTTGCGGCTGCGCAAAACATCACACTTTCCGCTGCGATCGAACAAGTAACTATTGCGCGCCTACGCGAAAAGCAAGCGGGCTTTGTTGACGGGTCAGAAGGCGCAAACGCCATCGCCCGCGAGATTGAAGAGCGTCAGAAGCTGGTTGTTATGCAGGGCGTCAAAGAACAGCGCGAAGCATTCACCACGCTATACAAAGACGTTCAAAGCGGCTTGACTGACAGCTTATTCAGAGCTTTTGAATCAGGCAAAGGCTTCTTTAAGTCGTTTTGGGATGGAATTAAAAACCTGTTTAAAACGACTGTCTTAAAGCTGGCGATCCAAGGCGTAGTTGGCGGCGTTATGGGCGGCACTGGTGGCATAGCAAGCGCGGCATCCTCACTGCTGGGCGGTGGTGGTGCAGGCGGTTTAAGCGGCATTGGCAACCTGCTTGGCTCTGGTGTAGCCAGCGCCATCACAGGCGGCTTGTCGGCTGGTTTTGGTGGCTTGGCTGGCTCAATCGGCAGCTTGTTTGGCGCGGCGGGTACTGGTGCCACTTTGGGCGGCTCATTGTCGGCGGGTGGTATCGCGCTAGGTGCAGGCAATATTGCTGGAGGATTAGCCACCATCGTCGGCGCGCTTGGCCCTATCGCATTGGGTATTGGTGCGGTTGCTTCGCTGCTAATGGGCAAACAAGACAAACGCTTTGGCTCGCAATATGAGTACGTTGCGGGCAGCGAAACCCGGATCGCTGGCGGGCCTAACAAGGGCGTTGACTACGCCGGTCAAAAGCAAGCGCAAGACGTTGTAATTGGCACGATCAACAGCTTGCTCATGCGCGTAGGTAGCTCGCAGCAAGTGGGCAACTTTGCCAGCGGCTTTGAGTCGTCTGAAAAAGGCAAGGGCTTTTCATACGCTGGCGGCACGTTCGCTAATGGCACGACATTCGGTCAAGGCGCTACGGGTCGCGGCTTTGAAAACAATCGTGGATCAAAGACGCCAGAGCAAGCCGTTGCTGAGTATGCCAACGAACTCACGCAAGCAACATTGCAGGCTCTGCAAGCCGCGACCGACCTACCCAAAAGCATCGCGGATCAACTCAAAGGCGTAAACATAGACGCGCTATCCGGCGATGCGCTTAAAGCCTTTGTTGCGACTATTGACAAGCAAATAACCGAGGTAGAAAGCTTCCGCACAGCGATGCAGGGATTGCCCTTTGCGCAGCTTCGTGATCTGAGTTTTGATGCAGCCGCTGCGCTGCTTGCAGCCGGTGGCGGGCTTGAAAAACTGTCCGCGAACTTGGGTGCGTATTACGAAAACTTCTATAGCGAAGAGGAAAAGCGCGCACAGACAATCGCCAGCATTAACGCAGCGACTGCAGGCAGTGGGCTTGACGCAGCTACAGCCACACGCGAATCATTCCGCGCAATCGTAGAAGCGCAAGACCTCACAACAGAGTCAGGCCGCAAAACCTACGCATCGCTCATCGGTGTTGCTGGCGCGTTTGCGGGTATCGTGCCTGCCGCTGAAGTGGCCGCTGCTGCTGTTAAAACTGTCGTTGCTGCTGTTGAAACCATCAGCGACACCCTTAAGGGCTTGAAAAAAGACGGCCTAAGTCTCGGCGCTGACATTTTGGAATTGCAAGGCAAAACGGGCGAGGCAGAAAAGGCCCGCCGTCTCATTGCCACTGCAGGCTACAGCGAGTTAGAGATCGCCGCATACGACTACAACCAAGAGTTGCGTGAGGAAATTAAAACGCGGCAAGCAGCCAAAACGGCGGCGGACGCGCTAACAGCAAGCCTGGCGAATTTTGGCGCGGGCATTTCAGCGTTGGAAATTGAACTAGCCCGCAAGCGCGGGGATGTAGCGGGTGCCGACGCTCTTCAGTTCAAGATCGACACCAAAGGCTTGTCGGAGGGGGAGTTGGCTCTTTACAACTACGCGAAGTCCCTGCGTGTGCAAATCGCTGCTGTGGATGCTGCCACTCTTTCAACCGAAAAAGCCACCGCCGCAGCCGACGCACTTGCCGCTACAAACAAAGGACTGACCGACCGACTGGCAATCTTGAAAGGTACGGAGACAGAGCGGAGTATTGCCCTGCGCGATGCGACGGACGACTCGACTAGGTCGATACTCAAACAAACCTACGCCCAGGAAGATTTGAATATTGCCACTAAAGCGACAGCGGATGCTATCGCCACGGCTGCTACAAGACTCAAAGAGGCAGCAAAGACCGCATCTGCGCTAACCCTTGCTAACGCCACCGCTGGCTTTTCAAGCGCACAGGCTGCGACCAATGCAGCCGCAGAAGGCATCAAGCAGGCCATTGCTGCAGAAAAAGCGCGCATCGGTGTAGTGCGTGACGCAGCCAACCAGACACGCACGCAAATAACCGGCGTCTTTACGCTGCTGCGCGATCAGGTGGAGCAACTTTACGGCAGTGTTGACAGCACCCAAGCGCAGCAAGCAGGGCAGGGCGGCTCATTTATTGCTGAGGCGTTGCGCATCGCTCAATCGGGCGGCGGTCTGCCAGATCAGCAAAAGCTGCAGCAAGCGATTGCCGCAGCGACCGGCGGGCTTGATGACAACAACTTCAAAACGAAGGTCGAGGCAGACCGGGCTAAGTTGTTGCTTGCGGCCCAATTGGGTCAATTAAAAGACGCTGCAGGCGATCAACTGAGCGAATCAGAGCGGGCAGTAAAGATTGCTGAAGATCAGCTTCTTGCAATTGAATCGCAGGCTGATTCAGCGCTGCAACAGTACAACGCCTTACGCGGTATTGATACGAGCGTGTTGAGTGTGGGCGGTGCGGTGGAGCGCTTGCAGACAGCTTTTATAACCGAGCTACAGGCGCAAGGCGTCTTAATTTCATCCGTGCTGGGCGCGCTGAAAAACGGCGGTGTAGGGTCAGTCTCAGCTATTGACCAGATTCGCTCTAGCGGTATCAAGCTGCCCACTGAGGCACGTACATCTATCAGTACAGGCGCAGGAACATCGCAGGATGTTTACGCAAGCACAGGCGGCGCGATTGGTGTTTACAACCAGACCGGCATCGACATTTACGGCAAGGATGGTTCGTCCTTCACAGGTGCCGCAGCAGTGGCGTTTATTCAAGAAAAACTTGCCGCAAACGACCCGCTGGCAATTTACACCCGCGCAATTGAGGCGGGCATAAGCGCCGTTTCATTGGACGCACTAGCAGGCTTTGCACCTGGCACCAGCAACAAATTTGCGCGTGAAAACGGCCTGCCGGAATTCAGGATAGGCACTAACTACGTTCCTGCAGACATGGTTGCAAAAATTCACGAGGGTGAAGCGATTGTCCCCAAAGCCTACAACCCAGCAGCAAACGGCAGCAACAACGCGCAATTGCTGCAAGCTGTCCAAGCCCTTGAAGAAAAGATGGCCCAAATGATTGACGCACAAGAGCGCGGCAACGAGTCTGCTAGTTCTTCAGCCAGAGTCCTTCAAGGTCAGCAGACCCGTCCATTGTTGGTGGAGATGGCCAAATGAGCGGGCCATTTGTTTTAGTGCCTCTGGCTGTCACAACGGCCATGCTGACAAGTAGCACGATTGCAGAGCCTGCAGCCGGTGAAGCGGTCTGGGCTGCTGCAACAAGCTACACGATAGGCCAGCAGGTCATTCGTGTGGAAACGCATCGCATTTATGAAAACCTGATTGCAGGCGTCAATTCAACGCTTCCAGAAAACGCGCCAACACGCTGGCTTGATGTTGGGCCTACTAATAGGTGGGCAGTTTTTGACACGCTTGTAAGCTCGCAAAGCACTATCGTTACACCGCTGACGATGGTAATCAGGCCGGGGTTTTTTAACGCCATTGCTCTCTATGGTTTGGATGGCGCGACAGTCAGCGTCAGCGTTAAAACCGCCCCCGCTGGTGCTGTTTTTTACACCAAAACCATTGACTTGATTGAGCCTCCGCTTGATTACTATGATTATTATTTTGGCGCGATTCGGGCATCAAGCAAAGCGTTTTTCAACGGCATATTGCCGCAAGCCGACCCTGAATTGACTATCACAGTATCGGCGGGCGCAGGCATAGCGGTCAAAGCCGGAATGATTGCAATAGGCAACCTTAGAAGCCTGATGCTGTCTGACGGTTTCGGCGGCACATTGGCAGGCGCAAAAGCCAAGCCGATCACATACAGCTACATAAGCACTGACGCATTCGGCAATACAAAAATCATCAAGCGCGCAAAAGCCACTGATTTAGATATTCGCGCTGTCGTACCCAAAGCAGACGCCGACACCGCGTTACTAACGATTCAATCCGTGCTTGACATTCCCGCCGTCTGGATTGCATCTGACCAGCCGGGATATGGCGGTTTAAGCGTATTCGGGCTTGCATCGGGCGATGTGACGTATGAAGGCCCTGTCTATTCCACTATCAACATTAACGTAAAAGGCCTGATATAAATGCCCATAGCAACACCCCCCACGCTAACCGACCCCGGTCTAAGCCCTGACCGATCAGACCCGGCGACATTTTCAGCCCGCGCTATTGCGTTGGACGAATTTACGAAAAACGTGCAAATACCGCAATTGCGGCTTGCGCTTGCCAATGTGTCGGCCAACGCGACAGACGCGGCCACCACAGCGACAAACTCTTCTAATAGTGCGACATCATCCGCAAACAGCGCTACAAATGCAGCGACGCAAGTCACGCTTGCGGCGAATCAAGTTACGCTTGCAGCCAATCAAGTTGCGCTTGCCACGACAGAAAAAAACGCCGCTGCGTCAAGCGCGCAAACCGCAGCGCAGTCTGCTGCTTTGCCGGGTTGGGTGACGGGTACAAATTACGCCACCGGCCAGCGTGCCATCAGTTTGATAAGCGGCAGGGCTTACTTGTCGCTATCAGCGGGGGTGAGTACGATTGATCCTCTTAACGACACGTCACGGTGGCGACTTATCACTGCCAACCGCCCGGTAGTGCTGGTAACGACAACAACGCAAACCGCATCGGCTGGCAGTCACTACGTAATGACAAACCCAGCCTTAACATCGCTGACGCTTCCCGCTTCGCCCGTGACCGGCGATGAGGTAGAGATTACCTTTGCTAATGGACGTATTGACAATCTGGTCTTGCGCAACGGCAAAGGGTTGCTTGTCAACAATGACGGCTCGATAGTGCTGGAAGACTTGGTGTTTGATTCGCCAAACTCGACCTTGACGCTGGCGTACGCTGAAAACGCATGGCGCTTCAAAACGGAAGGGTCGGGCCTTGCAATCAGTGATTCGGCAGGAGCTACGGCCATTGCCATTCGTAACGCAGAAGAGGCTACAGCATTGGCTTTACGAAACAGCACCGAAGCCACGGCGCTAGCCACGCGCAACAGTGCCGCCAACGTCAGCGCCGTTCAAATCGTGCAAACCGACATTAACAACAAATACCGGGGCGCATTAGCGACTGACCCGGCTACACGCACCGATGGCAGCGCAAACGTGACGGGCGATGAGGTGTTCAACACGACGGCGGGGTTGCTCAAGCGCTGGAACGGCGCAGCCTGGCAAGCAAGCGATATCAACACGTCGAATCTGGCCGCTACTAGCGGCTCGAGCCTGGTGGGTTTTGATGGTGGCACCGTGCAATCGGTGATGGATGACGCCAAGCCAATGCCTTCTTATTCCGCGCTGCGCGCATATTCTGGCCGCGCGACCGGCGTGCGTATTACATCCGCAGGCGTTGCTGGGCTTTTCCAGCGCGACAATGCAGATGTATCCAGCTTGGACAACGGCGGGACGGTCATCGTGGACGCTTCTAGCCGACGCTGGAAGCGGTTAAATGTTGGCGATGTGAATGTGCTGTGGTTCGGTGCTATCGGCAATGGCGTTGCGGACGACACTGCAGCGGAGAACGCCGCTCTTCTTTTTTGCTCAGTATCGGCAAATAAGACACTTTATTACTCGGCTGGTACTTACTTAAGAACTGCTGCTTATGCGTTTACAGCAGCTTACGCAGGTATCAAGCTACAAGGTGCTGGAAAGGGGCTAGCAATTGTAAAGATGGGCTATGCCGGGAATTTAGGCACAGTAGTTACCTGCCCGCATTTGAGCGCATCAGGTATCGTCTTCGATGGTAGCTGTGCCACTTACCCAGCAAATAAAGGGTTTGTATTTAGCGGTGCATCTAACTTTCCTGAATTTGACGACACGGTTTTATTTTCTCAATTCGCAGATTCTGCTATTGAATTTGGCGCGGACAGTGGCTTTAGGGCGAAAGTAAGCCCGATCATTTTTACAACCGGTGTTTCTGACTACCGCGCTATTCACTGCACGGGCACTGACACCACTGCAATGTTTAGAGACTTGTCAAGGCTGTCTGCAAACGGTTCTGTGCAGCTAACCGGGACGCTTGATACTGAGTTTGTTGGTGGGTTCTGCACGCGTGTATTGATTAGTTCAACTGCGTCAATTACCAAGGTGATCGGCGTAGTTTGGGGGTCTGGTGCTGTGCCTATTGTTATTGACGGCCAGAACACGCTCGTTATTGGTTGTCGCCTTGCGCAAGCTGTAACACTCAACGCGGGAATGTCAGGCAGTTTTGTCGGCAATGTGCAGACTGTGGTGGGGTTTACTGACAACACAGTTATCGGAAACACTCTAGTTCTGCATCACCCGCCTGCTGCGGATTTTGAGCTTTATGGAAAGCACAAGATTGGCGTAAGTACGCCAACGGCTGAATTCCAGCTTAATGTCCTCCAATCGATGGGTGATGTTGATTACGCGTGGAGCGTTGCCGCACGTAGCCCTTCATTCGTCACAGCGGGCACATCGTTAACTGCGAACAGATCAATGACATTAAGCACGACAGGGGCGCGACCAGGGATGACCCTGCGAGTGATTCGGAATGGCGGTAACACTGGCGGGCCGTGGACCCTGGCAATCGGCTCTACTGGAAAATCACTCAGCACGTTGCAGTGGTGCGATGTTTTTTACAACGGCAGTTTTTGGCTCGTTACGGCCAGCGGGACTTTGTAATGCAAAGCGAAAACACCGCTTACACACCGCCCGTCGATCTAAAAATACTGCTTTCCCAAAATAACAACGAGACCCACATATGAGCACTCTCAGCACTTTCATATCCCCCAAAGCCAGCCAGCTACAAGCGCCGCCAATCGTGCGTAAAGCCTTTATCACCAGCAGCACAACCCACACCATTCCTGCAGGCGTTTTTGTGGCCCGTCCTTATGCCGTAGGCCGTGGGTCTGCGGGCGTAGCCGCCACGTCTTCAGGCGCAGGCGGCGGTATGGCTTATGGCGATATTGCCGTGGTCGCTGGTGATGTGCTGACCATCAATATCGTGGCCGGTGTTGCCATTGTCATTAAAGGTGGCGTGACGATGCTCACGGCAAATGCAGCGACCGGCACGACTGGCGGCACTGCAAGCATTAACGCCGCCGTTACTAATGGTGGTGCATTTTCAGGCGGCGCGGGGTTTGCAGGCAACAATCCGGGCGGCGGCTCCAGCGGCTCACCTCTAGGCGTAGGAGTCGCGGGGTCTGCGACAAATAGCGCAGGCGGCTCTGGATGGGGAGGCGGTAGTGTTAACAGCGGCGGCGGTGGCGGCGTTGGCGGTCCAGGCACGACTATCTTTGGTGGCCCCGGCTTAACAATCCCAAGCTTTGACCCGCTTTTAGTGGGTCTGGATGCTGTCGCTGGTGGCGGCGCTAACAACCCCGGCGGTTTAGGTGGTGGAGGGGGAACAAACGCACCGGGCGGTTTTGGTGGTGGTGGTGGCATTAATGGGCGCGGCGGTTTTGGTGGTGGTGGCGGCGCAGATACCGGGGG
>Ga0326734_1000193_pt1 | contig 18122 bp, 12 predicted proteins | sample 15_GP2_1315_FD_207944 | JGI IMG/M metagenome (GOLD analysis project Ga0326734, IMG submission 207944) | Glacier ice microbial communities from Ngari, Tibet, China - 15_GP2_131.5 | ecosystem: Environmental > Aquatic > Freshwater > Ice > Glacier | place: China: Ngari, Tibet | collected 2018-07-18 | reverse complement strand
GACCGGGTGGTGGCCACCCTAAACTTCGGGGACGGAACCCTGGGTAACCCGGTGACGCAAGCTGTGCCCGCGGGTGCTCGCTTTGTGGCTCTGTGGCACGCCCGGACCACCTCTACGGCTAACCCCGAGGGATGGCTTGGAGTCCCGGGAAACCCCTTTGCTTCGGCACAGGAAGCCTATGCGGGCTGGCACGCTTATGTGAACAGCGCAGCCTACGGTGGAAGCGCCACACCGGTGGAATTTAAGCCTACCATTTCAGCGCAAACCACCATTCTGGGGAAAAACCCCGAGTACTTCAACAGCACCACGTCGGGGACCCCTGCCCACAGAGGCTTCGGTGTTCGCATAGCTCACTCGGAACAGTTGTCTGTACAGAACCCAAGTCTGAACGGTGGTGCCTCCTGGGACCCCCAGCTTTCAATCATGTATCAGCGTTCGCAATTCGCGAGCCTGCCAGAGAACTCTTTGAATTCTCTGCGCGACGATGTGGGCTGGCCCGCCGAGCCTTACCGGACGCCGGGCGCCACTTACACCAGTAACGTGATGCCAGTGTTTGACGGCTTTCTGAATGTCCTGGTGAACGGGAGTCTGTTTTCTATTGGTCAACAAAATGGCTGGTCTGCAACCCAGTACCTGAACTATTTCGTGGGGCAAATCTCTGCGGCATTTCCCGCTCTGACGGTGACCACCAATGCGGGCTGGCAGATGGTCATCACAGGCCCGGCCGGTGAGCGCATCAATGTCTCCGCATGGGACACCAATCGCCGGGGCTATGTGAAGTCAGTCTATGCGGACCTGCCCGTCCAAGAGGCAGTCTTTATTGTCATCAAAGCAGGTGTTGCAGAGCAGACCTATGCAGTGTCCATTAACGGGACCCAGTTCAGCTACACCGCGGGTGCCTCCACAGACCCCGCCACCTACAAAGTGGACACGGTGGCCAACAGTCTGGCAGCAGCTATCAATGCGGGCTCCCAGTTCCAGGCGGCGGTGTTTGGCGGCTTCATCAAAGTCATCAGCCCTTCAAAAACGCCCATGACGTTTGCCTTCCACGACACCTGGAATGACCAGGCCATGTATGCCATGAAGAACCGGGTGCAGGCCTTCGAAGACTTGCCTGGTAAGTTCGTGCCGGGGCATCCGATTGAAGTTGTGGGTGTTGACGGTAAGTCAGGCTTTTATGTGCACTACACCCTAAAAGGCGTCAAGCCCCCACAGGCTTATGGTCTCGAGCGGCAGGTAACCATCGAACGCTTGTTCACAACGATTACCCCTGGTGGTAACACGTGGTCAGCGCAAGAAGGTCTGGAGACAGGACTGTGGGAAGAGTGCGCCAAGCCGGGCACCCCCGACACCCTGATTCCACACACGATGCCCCATGTGCTGGTGTCCAATGCCGATGGGACGTTTACGTTCAAAGTGGCCGACTGGTTCAAGCGCAGCTGCGGAAACAGCGACTCGGTGCCGGCTCCAAGCTTTGTGGGCAAGGCCTTCCAGGATATTTTCTTTCACAGGAACCGTCTGGGTTTTATGACCCACGAGACAGTTGTGCTTTCGCGCGCGGGAGCGTTCTTTAACTTCTGGTCGAGCACGGCTCGCGATGTTCTGGACGGTGACCCGATTGACTTGCAGGTTAACCACACCAAGGTTTCGACCCTTCGGCACACCGCTGTGTTCAACAACACTTTGCTATTGTTTTCGGACAACACGCAGTTTGTATTGAGTGCACCCCAGCTGTTGAGTCCTAAAACTGTGGCTATTACCCCCAGCACGGAGTTCATGTCTTCACCAATATGCAAGCCCGTGACGGTAGGCCAGAGTGTCAACTTTGTGTCAACGCTGGGCGATTACTCCTCGCTGTGGGAGTACTTTGTGGAGACCAATGCAGTGTCCAACACGGCGCAGAACGTCTCGGCGCATATCCCGAAGTACCTCCCGAAGGACATCTACAAACTCGTGGCTTCCTCGAGTATGGACATGGTGCTGGCGCTGTCAGATGCAGAACCCAATGTGGTCTATGTGTTCAAGTTCTTGTGGGGCAACGAAGGGAAACTCCAACAGAGCTTCTCCAAGTGGGTACTCCCAGAGAAAATACTGAATGCTGACTTCATGGAAAACACTTTGGTGTTGACCCTGCAGGCCGCTGATGGTGTCTACCTGGAGACCATGGACCTGAAAGAAGGCAAGACTGACGGTGCCCTGGGCTTTAAGGTTCACCTGGACCGCAAAGTGCTACTCACGGGTGTTTCCTCGGGAGACGCCCTGACCTACACGCTACCCTACCCCGTACCAACGGGGCTGAAAGCCGTGCGGGCTGACCGCGGTACCGAAGTGCCGCTGGAAGTTACAGGAAGTCATACCGTGAAGCTGCCCCTGGGAACAGGAGCCTCGGCCTACTTTGGTAAGCCGTATGCCTTGCGCTACACCTTCTCACCTGTGTATATGAGAGACAAGGAAAACGTGCCCGTCCTGGGCTCGACCCTGATGCTGAAGACCTGGAGTGTTTCTTTCGAGAAAACCCTGGAGTTTGCCATTGAGGTCACCCCCGAGAAGCGGCCTACAAGGTCGCATAAGTTCTTTCCTAAAGTCACCGGTATCAGCGCCCTAATAGGCGGAATACCTAAACCTGTCTCGGACGTCTTCATGGCGCCGGTGATGGGAGAAGGGAAGACAACCCGAATCGAGTTGGTAAGCAACTCCCACTACCCGTGTTACTTCCAGTCTGTCCTGTGGCAGGCGAACTACACGACCAAAGGCCTGAAGGGTTAAACCTCTGGCTAAACCGAAGGGCTCTCCTAAAGGGGGCCCTTCCCCTATTTCAAACGGGAAAATCAATGACCTATCTATCACGCAGTGCAGTACCCGCCAACGGTACTACTTCCACTTTCGCGGTGCCCTTCCCGTTTTTGTCCAGGGCACATGTTTTCGTCACGTTAGCTGGTGTCCCTGTGACACCGGTGTGGCTCAACGATGGCCTGCTGTCCATCACACCAGCCCCCACGGGGCTACTTAAAATCCAGCGCCAAACACCTGAAGTAAACCGCTTGGTGGACTTCTCGAACAACTCCGGGCTCGACGAAGTTCAGCTGGACCTTAGTGCTCTTCAGTTGTTCTATCTCATCCAGGAGGTCAACGACTTTGAGACCGAACAAGCGCTCACCAATACTGCACTGCGTGCATCTATCGACGCCGTCCACCTTATCCCCGGTCCCCAAGGACCAGCTGGTGTCAATGGTGTCAACGGCATCAATGGGGCCAACGGTGCAGCCGGGGTGCAAGGGCCCGCTGGTCCTACCGGTCCCGCTGGTCCCGCAGGTACTGGTACCGGCACTGGAACTGTAGGGCCCGCAGGGCCGGCAGGACCCCAGGGTATTCAGGGCGTAGCTGGGACAGACGGAACAACCGGCGCCACCGGTACTACAGGCCCCGCAGGACCCCAAGGCACCCAGGGTATTCAGGGAGTCCCGGGCACCACGGGTGCTACCGGTGCTACCGGTGCTGCAGGACCAACAGGGCCTACCGGCCCAGCGGGGGCTGATGGCGCAGCAGGCTCAAGTAGTGGTACCCCCACCCCGACTCGCTACTACACCTCGCCGGGTGCAGCCAATGATGCGCAATTTGTGGTTCCAGCGGGGGTCACTTCAATGTTTGTTCGTATGGTTGGAGGGGGATGCTTTAATAGCAACTTAAGCAGCTGGGGAAACCCGGGTTCTTATGTGGAAGGCTGGGTACCGGTAACCCCCGGTGAGGCGCTTACGATAGTACGTGGTAATGCCGGAACGAGCAGCACTGTATCTGGAGGCCTCTCATCGATATTTCGCAACTACGTCGACCCAAGCAACCCCGGAACCATTGTGGCGCAAGCGCAGGGTGGTACTAACAGCGCATCCTCTGTAGGAAAAGGCAGTAACACCCTGCTAAATGGTCTGATGCTATCAGGAGACTTCAACGTCCCCTACCAACGCATGGTCCCCCCCGGCTTTTCATTTGGCAACTTTGGGTTAGCTGGTGGTCCTGACACACAGTCGTCAGGTACCTCAGGGCCCCGCCCCGGCTACGTGAATATTCAGTACTAAACCTTAAGAAACCCCTGGAGTTTAACTCTGGGGGTTCTCCTTTTTACAACACTTTAACTTCAACCTAAAGAGCCTTATGTCCAAATCTAAAATCTACAGCATCCGTGAGACTCAACCCGAAGACACCCAGAACTTCGAGATGTACATCTCCGATGCCCGTGAGGTCTACCTGACCTCGGGGTTAACACCCGAAGTAGCCCTTCAGCGCTGCCTGGAGTTGTCCTCAAAGTCTTACTCTGTGTTTCTCAATGACCAACTGGTAGGCATCTTTGGGGTCGGCCCCTTGGAGCATCGCCGAGGGTGTGTCTGGTTCCTGCGGACCAATGAATTCCTGAAGGTCTCCATCAGAGACTTCTTCACCATATCGAAGGCCTGTCTGCAATGGCTGGAGCCCGGCTATGACCGGCTTGAAAACCGTGTGTGGGTCAACCACACCAGAACCATCAAATGGCTTGAACGCCTGGGCTTTACCTTCGGGGAAGCTTTTCGAATTGACCGTCCAGGGTTCTCTGGGGGTCCCCAGAATTTCCTACCCTTCTATAAGGTGAACCAATGTTCGAATCTCTAAACAAACCCATGAACGTGGGTGACTACAGCGCAACGCCGTGGGCTGCCATCTCGACTGGACTGCAAATTGTCTCTTCTATCAGCTCGGCTTTTATTGGTGCAAAGCAGAACAAGCTGGCCAACGCTGCAAATATTGCAAACTACAACGCCCAGATGCAGCAACTCGAGGTCCAGCAACGCCAGACCAACCAGCAAGCAGCCCAGCAAGGCAGTGTCATTCAGCGTCAGGCCCTGGCCGAGAAGTCCCGCCTTACGGCAACGCTCGGTGAAGCTGGTATTTCTGGCAACACCGCCGACCGCCTGGGCAACGAGCTCGACCAAAAGGCCAATGACGCTTTGACCAACATCGACACCAACCGCGGTAACGCTATTGTCCAAAGTGGTACCCAGGGTGCCGCCATGAAGGCACAGACCGACTCCAAGATGCGAGACCCCTCGATTAACTGGAGCTCTCTGGGTCTGCAAATTGCCACCAGCGGTCTGGGCTTCACCGACAAACTTGTAAAAAGAAAGGTCTAAATGCCTAAAGAAACTAACATCGCGCTAAACCAGCGCGTAGAAACTGACAGTCGCATTCAGGCCCCTGGTCTGGAAGTAGCCGCCCGGCCGATGGATACCGTGGGTTTTTCCTCGGACAGCGACCAACAGGTGCAGAACCTCTTGGGCGCCATGGGTCAATTTACGGGTCAAGCCGTGAAGTCCTCGGAGATTCGCTCGGAGCAAATCATCGCCGGCGAAAAGGAAAAAGCGCTGATGGACTCGGTTAAAAGCGCTGGTGAGAAACCAGTTCTGAACTCGGAGCAGTCCGCTTGGTATCAAAAAGAGAGCATGACCCTCTTTGGTCAAAGCGCCTCCGCGCGGGGCCTGTCCGCCCTGAACGAAAAGATTGAAGCTCTCAAGGCGGACCCTGTGGCACTGGCTGCGGTCAATCCAAAAGACTTCATGGAGAACTGGGTCAAGGAAAACGTGGGGGCCATTGATGACCCTGATGTGGCCAAGATAGTTTTCCCCGCCATGATGAGTGCCCTTCCTGGTAAGACAGATGAGATTGCCTCTGCCAAGCGTGCCATGATGGTCAAGCAAAACGAGAAAGCCAAGGCAGAAGCCCTGGATGCTGCAAACACTTATGCCAATGGCGAACTTCTGACCACTGTTGATGATGAGGGAAAACCTGTTGTCAAGTTGAATGATGCCTCTTTATGGGCAACTCACACCACTTTGACAGCAATGCTGGGCGGGGACAGCAAGAAGGCCATGGCTATTTTGGTTGATGTTGTCAAAAACGATGTGAACCTTGGGCGCAACCTCAATGGTGCTGATGTGTTTAACAGCCGAAACCCAAATGGTCCCCGAAACAGGGACGGTAAAGGATGGTCTGTTATTGAGACTCTCGGTGCAGACACTGCTTCAGCTAAGGAAGCGGGTGCGATGGTGCAGTTTCAGACGGTGGAGCGGGAGAGACTGCAAGAAGACGCGCGCAAGAGAGACGAGCAGCAACAAGAGACCGCCTACAAAACCGGTTTGGGTGGGTTACGCAACCAGTTAGCAGCCTACGGTACTCAGCCCACACTGGTACAGATGTCTGGCCTCCGCGAGTGGGACAAGACAGAGTTCATAAAAGACATGTCCGTCAAGCAAGCAGACACTGACACCCATGAACAACTCAAAAAAGAGGTAGTTACTGGTGGGGTAGACCGCCTTGTGGGGTCTTCGCAGGAAAAAAACCAGAAAGCGTTTGACAGTGTGGTTAGTCCCATTCTGGATACCTACTTGTTTGACGCCAAGGACCCAGCTATTTTCAAGAAGGGTCTGGCCCTGGTATTCAATCTGCGTGAAAGTGGGGGAAACTCCACGGTGGACCTGGACATGGTATCCAACAAGCTGAAAGACGTGCACCTTGTGCCAGTCCCTGCACCTGGACAACCTGCAGATGTGAAGACCCAGCAGGCCTTGGCAGTCGTGCAATTGGCTGAAGAAAACCCTTCGTTTGCGGGGATGCCTGCAAAAGTCATGAGTAAGGAAAGCTTGCTTTTTACACAGCGGGTTTACCAGGCGCATCGCTACGAAGGACTGACACTCCCAGAAGCTATTGCCACGGCCAAGCTGTCTTTCACGGACACGGCGGTACGAGGCACATCACGCTGGCTGCACACGGAAGGCAACATGAAAAAGGCAGAAGACCTGATGATTAAGAATCTGGAGTCAGGCTATGTTTTTGATATTTACGCCCAATCCAGTAAGGAATTCGCGCTACGAAAGTTCAGGGATTTCGCCGAGTCACAGGCTCTTATTACAAAGGACCCTAAAACACTGGCAACTATGTTTTCCACGCACTTGATGTCAACCACCGTTAAGGTAGACGACCCTGACTCAGGGCTGATGGGCATGAACCGCAAAGCGCGTATGTTTGCCGTACCCCTGGACGAAAAAGGTAAACCCGGTTTCGGAGCAAGAGCAGGTAAAGCACCTTTTGAGCAAAAAGAGTGGGGGCGCGCAATTGAGCTGGGTGAAGCTACGGCAACGACACAGTTTCAAAAGGACCTGGGGGTTAATGGCGTTAAATCCAAGTACACCTTTGTGTCTGACTTCGACAGGCCCAATGAGCTGCAGGTCTACAAAAATGGCTCTCCTGTACCCGGCTTGACGATTCCTACGCAGTTCGTGTGGGATAACTACGCTGACAATAGAGGTCAAAGCTCTCGCATTCCCTACGTGCAAGTCGACTACTCGGCAGCTGGTGTGGAGAAGGTACGTGCGAAGTACGAAGAGGAATCCAACAAGAAATATGGGCTTATCAAAGAAGGTCGTATTGCATCAGGTAACGTCGTGGCAGCTCCGTCCAAAGAAGCTCCGAAGAAGGACTTGACCAAGCACAAGGAGTACACCGGGCCTGCGATAGCACCTGTGCCTTTTGCGCTACCACCTGAAAAAGGTCTGGGTAAGGCCCCAAGGAGCGACCGGTGGAACGAGGGAATGGCTTTACCCCCCGCAACCATGGCAGGTGGGCAGCTGATACCCCCGAGAGCAACCTCTGGGTCAATCCCACCGCTCCCGAAGAACTGGGCCGGCCCAGCTTTAGAGCCACAACCGGTTCAACGCAAGTGAACCCATAGAGCCCCTTGGAGAAATCCTGGGGGCTCTTCTTTTCAATCAGGTAAGACCTGACAAATTCATACAACCAGCAAAACCCCGAGCTTTTTCAGGGGGCTTAAAACCGAAAGTAAACAATGACCAACATTAACGCTGACACCCCCTCCGCTCTTGAAGCAGCTTTGGCACAGAAAGAAGCTGAAAACAAAAACACTTTGAAAGCTTCCATAGAAGCACATGCAGTTACCCCTAACCCAGAAGCTTCAGTTGCCGACCGGGAATTAGCACGCGCACGCGTAATAGGTCAGGGCATGCTGGACTGGAACCAATATAACTCCCAGGCTGCCGTACGTGCAAACAGCTTTGGTATTGCCGCTATTGTCAACAAGGGCGTGGAGATGACCAAGGAGGCCATGGCCGACAGTAAGGAAGACCCTAGTTTCAAGCAGTCGTTGACTACAGATTTTCTAAATGGGGATGCACCAGATATCCCGCACAGTCAGCGTATAGACCACCTAATGACAGCGCCTAATCGCAAAATCTACGACATGCGTAAAGAAGTACTGCGGGCGCGTCATCGAGCAATGCAGACTGTGTCAGAAAGTAGTGCTGCACAGAACATCGGGCTTACAGGTGTAGTAGCGGAGCTTATTATGCCCACGAAGGTGGTCACAAAAGTGGCGGGGCTTTCTGTAGCTAAAGGGTTTGCTGGACGTGCAGCACTTGCGGCCACCGCAAACGCTGTGCCCCAGGAGCTTTTGGATGCCGCGCGCGCCAGCATTAACGATGAAAGGCGCACCGTTGGGGACGCAGCCGGTAGTATGGCACTCAATGGCGGTCTTGGTGTTATGTTAGATGGGGTCAGGAAGGTGGACATGTTGGCCGCCAAAGCTTTGGTTAAAAAAGCTCCTGGAGCCCAGAGTGTTGCCAAGGCATTTGATAAGGCCGGCGTTGCCGTGGTGGGTCCTGTGAAGGACTTTCTGTCCAAGCTGGTCTCGAAAGAAACAGGCGCCGCCCGTAATGGTGAAGCTGTCACTGAAGAAGTGGTCGCCGGAGCAGCCAGCGTTGAAGCAAAGAGTACTCTCAAAGAGGGTGTCAACGCTGCCGACGCTAAGGCTGTCCCAGAGCCTGTAGTAGCCGCCCCTGTAAGTGCAGAAGTAAAAAATCCTATCAAGGAAGCTGCACGCGCTAATGAGACAGCCCGCACCGTGGGTGACCTATCCCCCGAAAGCAGTCCCCTGTTGAAAGCGGTGGAAGGCTCTTCAGTAGCTGCTGCTGTGCACGCAGAAGGACACATCGGAGACGCTGGCTTGGACGAACTGGTTTCACCCGGACGCATTCGTGAGACTGTGGCTGCTGCACAGCGCCATACCCGGAGTCAAGGACCCCTGGCTGGCTCTGCGCTGGCGCACGAACTGGAAGGCGCCATAGAGGCCCGAGTTGGTGTTTCACTTCCTCCCGGATGGCTTAGCACGCACAGCCCTGCGGACGCCGGACATATTCTCATGCAGGCAAAAGTATCAGCTGCAGAGACAGCAGGGACAATGAGCAAGATTGAGATTACTGGTCTGAAAGAACGCCTGGCACACCTCGAGAGCAGAACCCTGGGTGGCACCCGCTGGATTGACAACACGCAAGTCCCTGTGGTGGCCGATGCGTTCGCCGCAAGAGCACACCCGGACTTGGTGGGCAGTAAAAGTGTGTTCACTATTGGGGGTCGCTCCTACAAACCGGTCTTTGACTCGGCAGTGGACAACGCCCTGTTTGTGCTGAACCGCGGTGGTAGCGCTAAAGTTGTGAGTGCTGCAAAGGCACTCCTGAAAGAAGCCCTTCCAGAGCTCTCCGAGGCCCAACTCAAAAGGTTGTCCAAAGATGGTGTTCACAGAGCTGTCCGTGAGTTAGCTGAAAGTGTTTCTCCTGGTGAGCGTCCAATCGGACGGGAAGTGCCTGAACTCCGGGTGCCTACTTATTGGGCAGACAACATTCCACGAAGTGAGTCCTTAAAGCAGGTCAGTGTTCCTGTGAGTCTGGCAGGCTCTGTGGGACTTCTCACCCCAGGTGGAAAGATACTCATCGGTGCTGGTCTTATGGCTTCGGCTGGAATGGCCAGCGCGTCTGATGGTACCGAGACCACGGCTCTGGCTTTAGCCCCCGCTTTACTTGCCACCTTGGTGGCAGCTCGCGGGCGGATACCAGCTAAAGCGTTGCAAGATGGTATGGCCGAATGGCGTGCTGGCGGCTACAAGAAGTTTGGTTTACTGAACCCTGACGTGGTAACTCCTGATGGTGCCGTTTACCTGGAAACAGCAGGTAAGGTGGCTTATACCCACATCAACCCTAAATTCATGAAAATGGAGCGCGGGTTGAAAATTGGTTACGCCCCTGCAGACACCATGGGCATGGATATCTCTAACGCCGCTAACCTGATGGGGGATGTGCTATTCATGAACGCTGTTGGGAAGATGGAAGAAGGTGTGAAAGGCTCTGTATTAGTAAAGCCTTCTGCTGACCAGATAGCGCGCATACGCTCTGACATCTCTAATGGTAATGTCCAGAGGAGTCTGACCGACAAGTTCTACGAGTGGCAGAAGGCCTCTGGCATGGATGTTAGTGACTTCAACACGGCAGCACCCGCAGAGTTCAAGAGAATTGTGCAGGACACCCTGCGGGGCATGCCTGCGCCACATCCACTTTTTGATGAAGCCGCAAAAATGGTTAAAAAGGAAATGGATGAAGCAATAGACTACGCCCAGGAAACCGCCAAGAGGCTTGGCGCAGACTCTTCCAATGGGAGTCTGCTCGGAAAAATAGGAGACATCAAGAAGGCGGACAACCCTAACTACATGCCCCGTGAGCACATGCTCGAGCAGCGCCTGGACTGGGAAAAGAAGATAGGTCGTGAGGGAGTTCTGCAGGTCTACACTGCAGCAATCGCCCAGAAAAATCCCAAGCTGACTTCATTGGAAGCGATGGAAAAAGCTGATGAATTCATCAAGACCCTAGACAGCAAGGACTTGACTGACGGCTTTGTGGTCCATGGGCTGGCTGATGACCTGACGCCGGGTTCCTTATTGGACAGAATCCCCATGAATGAGAACATGGCTGAAATTGCAATAAAAGGTGTAGATGGCGTTGAGCACATGGTCTCTATCAGAGACTTCCTCAATAACGATACGCTGGCCTTACTGAACAACTGGTTCAGCACCATTCACGGGATTACAGCCCTGGGTGAGGCAGGCGCACGAACCGGCTTTGACCTGACTTCCAAGACAGGCTTTGATTTGTTTGTGAGCATCATGCATGCAGAAGGAGCCAGTGAGGACGCCATTAAATTGGCTATTGGTGGACGTAAGTACATCATTGGTCAAGGTAATGGGGAGATGTGGAAACATGGAAGCGTAGCTGGAAACGTAATGCGTAAATTCATGACGATACGTTATGGTCGAGACTTTGCTTTCGCCCAGTTTGGGGACTTGGGAAACCACGTGCACCCGGCAGAGCTGCGTAAAATAATGGAAGCAATGCCCGGCATCGCCGACATGAAAGCAATCATGCTGAATCAGGGACCTATTGCAGGAACCCTACTACATGACATTGCCCAAATGAGCGGCCTCGGGCTGGACCACGTGGTTCCAGTTCTACGGGGGAGCATTGACGCCAGTGGTGCTGTTGATTCAGCGGGAAATGCCGCTAATATGGTGCTGCATAAAATGATGTCTGCCAACGGGATGTACACCCTGATGGGAGGAATCCAGTCAATGGCGACTTCCCTGAGTCTGGTAAAACTGTATCGGGCAGCTGTGCATGGAGAGGACCTACCCGAGAAAGCCTGGAAACATCTGCATGTAAATGGTATCGACAAGCAAGTCTTCGAGAGGTTGAAACCGCTTTTAAAAGCACACACAACCGCCGAAGATGGGGTACTTACTGGTATCGACTACGTCGCCATAAAAGCTGCAGACCCCGAGGTCTACCTGAACCTCCAGAAGCTGCTTCATACCGTGAAACAAGACGCGGCTTCGGAGGCTGCCGCCATAGGTCAGCTCAACCCGCTCTTGACAACTGAACTGGGACGCACTTTGGTGCAGTTTCAGCAAGCAGCCATTGTGTCTGTGCAGCGGTCTCGTAGAGATGTGTTGAACTTTGACGCTGACGTTGCCATGCGGTGGGTGATGAGCTTCATGTTCTCCGCCATGGGCTATGCAGCTAAGGCAGGCGTGGCCAGTATCGGAAATCCTGATGAGTGGGAAAAGCGCATGGACCCCCACAAGTGGTTGGCGGCTTCGTTTAGAGGCAGCTCGTTTTCTGGAGTACTCCCGAATATCTCGAGTGCCGCCATGAGTCTGACACCATGGGAGGACCCTTTGTCCGGGGCTTCTACTACAGGACGTCAAAGTGTTAATGCCCCTCCTATTTTCGACTTTTTACGTTCGCTTAAACAGACGGCTAAAGATGCGAGTAAGGCAGCTTTCTCTGATGATGTGCTGACCCAACAACAGGCACTAACTGGTTCCAGAAACTTTAATCCATTCATAGGATTGCAGCCGGCAATAGCCTGGGCAGCAAACAACTTGTTACCTGAAAAACAGACAGTACACGAGCCCGTGCCCGACCCCTCAAAGGTCCAGCGCTAAGAGAACCACAGTAGGTTCTCTCAACCCAAAGAAACCCCCGCGGAGCAATCCCCGGGGGTTTTCCTTTTGTCCCTCTAAATTCCAACCCTTTTGACTACATCCGTGGTCTAACCCAAAGAAAGTCAAAATGCAAAAACTTCAGTTCTTCGGCGACGGCATCCGTAAGTCCTTCCCGATGCCCTTCCCTGGTGAGTTCATCACCGCCGTCTCTGGAGGTGGTACCGTCAGCGGCGACCGCGTGTACTTCATCGCAGCCCCCTCACAGACCACTCTCATTGAGGTCTCTTACGAAAACCCCGCGTTTGGCTTCCAGAACCTGACCCAGGACGCTGACCTGCTGGCCACGCAAATTGCCCTCCAGGGAGCCATGGCTTTCGAAGGCACCAGTGACGCCGAGCGTGCCATCCTCCAGACGGCCCTGCAGTCAGTCATCGGGACCCGCGCCAGCCAGGATTCGGTTAATACCCTGGGTGGTACTTTAAGTCTGGCCATCACAGCCGCCACAAGTGACAAAGCTACCACGGCCGGCCAGGCGATAGAGCACACGTCAACCCGAGGTGCTGTGACTGTCATAAAAGACACCATTTTGTCAGCTATTGGTGCGCTGCAGACTGTTGTTGTCAATGCCATCACCGCTGCCAAAGAAGCCATCATGGGCGCGCAGGCTACGGCGGATGCACTGGTCATTGTGCGTAGTGATGTGTTGGCGGGACAAGGTCTCCTTGCAACAACGCTGCAACTTACGGCTGCAAAGCAGGCCATCCTCGATGTGCACGCAACGGCCGCCAACCTGGCTGGTGTGCGCTCTGATGTGCTGAACAGCCTGGCTCCAAAGGCCACCACCAGCGAGGTCAATCTGGCTCGAGACGCTATTATCGGTGTGCAGGCTACAGCTATTGCATTGGCGCAAGCCCGTGTCGACATCCTTGCAGGGCAGACTCCTCTGTCAACCACCGCACAGGCTACTGCTAATAAACAGGCCATTTTGGATGCGCAGTCCACAGGAGCAACGTCTTCGACGGCAAACCAAAGTGCACTTCTTACGGCTATAGCTGCCGCTGGCGTGCGGCTGGGTGAAGTTAAGCGCTTTACTGTAGATACCCCTGTACCGGCAGGATTTACCCAGAATGCAGGAGCACCCTTAGTGATGCCAACAGGCATTTTTGGGATGGCGGCGACCACCGGATTCTCTTCTGCCGGCGGTACTAACGCGCGCAACATTCAGGCCTCCGACGGGGTGCACTCTTTAATTGTGGCCGCCTCCTCCATGGGTAACCACCAGGTTTTTAACGAAGACACGGGTGTTATGGATGCGCGAACAAATAGCGTGGCGGTATTCGCAACTCGCTGAATAACCTTTGCACTGCCCGGATGCCAGATAACAACTTGATGGTTTTCGGTGGTGCCTCAACAGCTGCTGACAGTCTTGTAGCACAAAAATTCACGGTTGCCACTAATGCTTGGACAAACCTTGCAAACGTGCCAATTGGTGGATGGGGCGGAGGGGTGGCTTGGAGTCATCCAAACGGAAAGGTCTACTGGATACCTAGCCACAAAAGGTCAGGCACAACGGCGGTGGTTAACACTGATACCTGGCTGTCATATGACCCAGGGACTAACACCTGGGACCTGCAAATTGCAGTGTGGCCTGTGCTACCCGCGGGTATTTTGAACAACGCGTCAGGAACTGTTTCCTGTGTGGGTACTGGAGTACCACTCCCGAGTGGTGCGTTTGCCATCGTGGGACCTACCTCGACTAACGACTGGTATTTAGTCGAACCTGTTGCCCGCACCTGGACAGTAAAAAACAACCGGCCTTTCTTGAATGCAGTTCAAGGCTATGTCTTCGCGCTTGCCGGTGGTTGGGGGCATATTGCCCTCAATAGTTCTTCGTTTTTTCAGTACTCAGAGAGCACCGATACTTGGGCAACTTTGACGACATGGATGAGGCAACGACCGATAACCGTACTAAGTAATAATTCAGTCAATTGGAGAGGTTTCAGGATGGTCAATGGCTTGTTTCTGTGCGGCGACTCGACTACTAACAGTTTTCTGTTTAGCATCGGCAGCTACACCCCGGTCGGTACTTACGACGCCAAGAAAGTCTAAAAGGAGCACTGAATGTACACATATACATTAACTTCAAATGGCTATAAAATCTTTGTTGACAGTCAGCTTGTCCATGACCAACCCTTTAAATCAGGAGAAAGTGGCTATGACGATTACGCACCAGGAGAAGCACAGGCGGAAGCCCAGGCTCTAGTGGACCGTAAGAACGCCGAACTCCTTGAGGTCCCTCCCCCGGTCTAACCAGTACGACCACCTAAAGAAACCCCCGCAGAGCAATCTCCGGGGGTTTCCCTTTTACTACTTTAGCTAAAACTAAAGGAAAACACAAAATGAAAGCCCTAATGGAAAATATCCTACATGCAGACATTGCCGGCCTCCGGGCTGACCTGCAATCAACCAATCGCAACGTCGAGCGCATCGCAAGTGCCCTCGAAAAAACCCTCAACGACCACGAAGTCCGGCTCCGACCTATCGAGACAGCTGTTACCGAAGCGCGCGCCATCACAAAGTTTGTGATGTGGGCATGCGGCTTGATGAGTTTTGGCACCTTGTCTGCCCTCGCAGCTGTGGTGGTCTACGTTTCTAAAATCTAAAACTACTCACTAATGATTACCTACCCAACGCGTGATATCACGCTTTTAGACCCACGGCTTAAAACCCTTTGTGAGCAATTCCTCCAGGAGTGCCTCAAGCAGGGTCTATCCGTAGTGGTCACCCAGACTCACAGGTCTGCCGAGTACCAGAACAAACTTTACGCCCAGGGTAGAACCACCCCAGGGGCCATTGTCACCAAAGCCCAGGCCGGTAGTAGCCCCCATGAGTGTCTCAACACCCAGGGTGCCCCCGCAAGTCGCGCTTTTGACATCGCCGTGAAGTACCCCGATGGGTCGCTCAACTGGAACGCTGGTACCAAGGATTGGCTTAAAGCCGGCTCCATTGGTATGTCTTTAGGTCTTGACTGGGGCGGCTCCTGGAGCGGCTTCAAAGACCCCCCTCACTTCCAGCTAAAAGGCTGGAGAACACTTTAAAGGAGCCTAAATGGCTGATACCAAGAAACTTTTCGAGAGTGTTGTTTTAAAGCTAAACAAGATTATCGAAGACGGTGAAACCGTTCTAGACAAAGAAGGCCAGGCCATCCGACAGGAAGCAGCCCCGGCGTACTTCGCCCAGGCGGTCAACCTGCTGAAGATGGTGGGTGAAACCGGCAAGTCTGACAAGCCGTCCATCAAAGCGCAAATCAAGGAGCTCGCCCTGCCCTTCGCTGAAGTGCAAACCGGGACAGAGCGTCCTTACGTGCAGCACTAAGAGCCGCACCCCCAGAGCCCCCACAGGACCCCCAAAAGGGCTCCCTGGGGGCTTCCCCTCAATTACAACCGAAAGGGGCCCCAATGGCCACTGCACAACCACGTCTGTTCAACCCCGAGCTGGGCCAGTTGAATGACTTCAAGAACTTCCTGTACATGGTCTGGATGTTCCTGCCCGATATCCAGAAGGCGCCAACCCGTATCCAGTACGACATCGCCGACTTTCTCCAATACTCCGAAAAGCCCTGGACCATCATGATGGCCTACCGGGGTGTGGGTAAAAGCTACATCACCGCCGCCTTTGTGGTCTGGCTATGGTTAATCAACCCGCGCTTTAACATTCTCGTGCTGTCTGCCTCGGAAGATAAAGCCAAAGACTTCGCCCACCTGGTACGCCAGATTATCAGCGGCATGGACATCTGCGAGCACCTACGCGCGCGTCCTGGCCAGCGCGACTCCACCCTGTCCTTTGACGTGGGCCCTGCCGGCGTGTCGAAAGACCCATCACTGAATGTCTATGGTATCAATGGTCAGATTACCGGAGGCCGGGCCGACTTCATCATCCCCGATGACATCGAGACCCCGGACAACTCCAACACCGTCGCGCAGCGCGAGAAGCTGCAAAAGAAGCTTGACGACATTATCGCGATTATCAAGCCTGCCACCACCGGCCGGCGCCCTGAAATCAAGATGTTGGGAACCCCGCAGACCGAACAAAGCATTTACTTCGGGTTAGAACCCAAGGGTTACTCCATTTGTGTGTGGCCCGCCAGGTATCCCACAGATATCACCAAGTACGCCGACCGGCTGTCCCCTATCCTGCTGAAAGACCTGGAGGACAACCCAAGGTTGGCCGGCAAGCCTATTAACCCCGAGATGCACAGCGAGGAAGACCTCTCTGGCCGAGCTCTGGGCCGAAAAGCCTGGTTCTTGCTGCAGTACATGCTGGACCCGAGCCTCTCGGACGAAGAACGCTACCCGCTGAAGCTGAAAGACTTCATGGTCATGCACGTGGACCCGACCCAGGGGCCTGTTCACATGGCTTGGGCTGCCGATGAGCGTGTGATGGTCAAAGACCCCCTCATACCCGTGGTTGGACTCAATGGTGACCGCTATTACAGACCCTTCAAGGTCTCCGATACGTGGAAACCCTACCAGCACAAGCTCCTGGCGATTGACCCTGCAGGTGGAAACGACGAGACCGCCTATGTGGTGCTCTACTTCCTCATGGGATTCATCTTTATAGCAGCCTGGGGCGGCCTTAAAGGGGGTCTCAAGTCCGATATGGATACTCTGGCTGCCCTGGCGCAGAAACATGGGGTAGATACCGTGCTGGTGGAGCGGAACTTCGGGGCTGCTCTGGGTGACGACGGCGAGAAGACCTCGGGTTATACCGAGTTGCTCCGCCCAGTGTTGGCCCAGAAGCACCGGTGCTCCATCAAGACGGTCCATGTGACCACCATGAAGGAAAAACGCATCTGTGATGACATCGAGATTATGCTCGGTGCACACCGGTTAGTACTCTCCGAGGATGTCATCAAGGAAGACTTCAAGGCGCCTACTCAAGCCCAGCAGGGACTGTGGCAATTGACTCACATCACCCGGGACCGGGGCTCTCTGCAGTTCGATGACCGGGCTGACGTGCTGGCGCTCGGCGTCAAAGAGTACATCTCCATGGTCCAGGCTGATGTGGACACCAATGAGGCAAAAATCAAGGAAGAAGACCGTGATGACGCACTGACGCGCTTTATGCGCAATGCCACCCATGGGCAGTTCCAAGCCGCCGATGGAGGGGAATGGCTGAACCTGGATGGTAACGGTGCAGAGTCTGTCGAAGAAGCCCTCATGGAAGCGGCGACTTCCCCTTGGTGGGAGACCATCAACGACGACTAAAACCAGGAGTTTCTCTGGGAGGGTTCTAAAGACCCTCTTGGAGAGACCCCTGGTTTTCTAAAGACCAAAGTGTGCTCTGTGTCAAAAAACAACAGAAACTGTAAGTCATTGATTCTAAAGGATTAATTCCTAAAAGCCACGTAATGAAGCGGATAGCGGACCCTTAGGTGCCACCCCGAGAGAAGAGAATTTGGTCTTAACACCCAGAGTCCACCCAGTGCACTTAGAGAGTACTCCTAGAGAAACACCTGGGGAGCCAATTAGGGTTTACCCTGATATTACCAAAAGTGTATAAGCAACTGGTTACCCCTGGTTTTGAGCATATAGGCTCCCAGAGGCCACTTCAGGTACACCACAGGTAAGCCGGGATGGGAAAAACCACGGGTAGAACTTGAGGTTTAACCCGGGGTGTTACTTAGGGTGAAAACTCTGGGTGCTAAATATTTTAGAGAAAAAATCCGAGGGGTGTCCTATAGGGCGGGGAAACACAC
>Ga0326734_1000192_pt1 | contig 18135 bp, 14 predicted proteins | sample 15_GP2_1315_FD_207944 | JGI IMG/M metagenome (GOLD analysis project Ga0326734, IMG submission 207944) | Glacier ice microbial communities from Ngari, Tibet, China - 15_GP2_131.5 | ecosystem: Environmental > Aquatic > Freshwater > Ice > Glacier | place: China: Ngari, Tibet | collected 2018-07-18 | reverse complement strand
ATCAGGGTGGAGGGCGATTTATTCAATTCAGCTGCGAATTCAGCGACGGTAGTGGTACTGGACATATTTGGTTTTCCTGACTGGCCTCCATGATCATTGCTCTTGCGCTGCTGCGGGTGCAGCAGCGGCATCGCCGGCGTCATCGGTGAACCAATGGGCGCGTGCGGTCATGATCAGGGCTTTGGCCTCGTCCGCAGACTGGCCGGTTATATCGGTAAGCTCATCCACGGCCAGATCGGCCAGGTCGTCGCGGGTGGCAACACCCGCGGCAAGCAATTTTTCAATCAGCTCGGGGCTCAAGCCGACAACATCACGCAGATTCTGCGAAACACCGCCAGCATTTTCTTCCAGGGCGATTTCCATCGTCAACAGCGCATCTTTGGCACGCGTGCGCAATTCGTTGACCGTGTCTTCGTCAAAGGACTCGATCTCCAGCATTTCCTGCAGCGGCACATAGGCCACCTCCTCCAGGCTGGTGAAGCCTTCGGCAATCAGGATGTCGGCGATTTCTTCGTCCACGTCGAGCTTGGCCATGAACAGCTTGCGGCTGCCGTCGGTTTCGCTGGCCTGCTTCTGGGCAGACTCGTTCGCATCCATGATGTTGATCTTCCAGCCGGTCAGCTCGGACGCCAGGCGCACGTTCTGGCCGCCCCGGCCAATCGCGATGGCCAGGTTTTCTTCATCGACCACCACATCCATGGCATGGCGCTCTTCATCGACCACGATGGACGACACATTGGCAGGCGCCAGCGCACCGATCACGAACTGGGCGGGGTCTTCGCTCCACAGCACGATGTCGACACGCTCGCCAGCCAGTTCGTTGGTCACGCCATTGACACGGGTCCCGCGCACACCGACACAGGTGCCGATCGGGTCCACCCGCTTGTCATGCGACAGCACGGCAATCTTGGCGCGCGAACCAGGGTCGCGGGCGCAGGTCTTGATTTCGAGCAAACCCTGCTCGATTTCAGGCACTTCCTGGCGGAACAGCTCAATCATGTACTCGGGCGACGTGCGCGACAAGATGATGGGGGCGCCACGCAGCGTGGTGTCGACTTCCATGATCATGGCGCGAACGCGGTCGCCGGTGCGCAGGTTTTCCTTCGGAATCATGTCGCTGCGGCGAAGCCGGCCTTCAACACGGCCAGACTCGACAATCAGATCACCCTTGTCCATGCGCTTGACGGTGCCGACAAAAATCTTGTCGCCGCGCGACATGAAGTCGTTGAGCAGCATTTCGCGCTCGGCATCGCGGATTTTTTGCAAAATGACCTGTTTGGCCGCCTGAGCGCCAATACGGCCAATCGGCAGGCTTTCAATCGGCTTTTCGATGAAGTCGCCCTCTTCGATGTCGGCAATTTCATCGCGCGCATCGGTGACCAATTCTTCAGCTTCCGGATTTTGCAGGCCAGCCTCATCGGCCACCACCAGCCAGCGGCGAAAGGTTTCGTAGTTGCCGCTGTCGCGGTCCACCACGACGCGGATGTCCACGCCTTCGGCATACACCTTCTTGGTGGCAGAGGCAAGCGCAAGCTCGACCGCACCGAAGACAACGTCACGTTCGACGTTTTTTTCACGAGAGATGGCATCAACCAGCATCAACAGTTCGCGATTCATTTCACAGGCCTGCCTTTCTAAGTTATTTATTGGTGGATGTGTCAGCAGCAGATTTGGGTCTGCGGCCCTTGAAATCAACCACGGGCGCCAACCGTGCCTGGCTGATTTCATCCAGCGTGAAGCCCAGCGCCTGCAGCGGCGCGGGAATTCGGTTCTTGCTGATTTTCTGGCCGGGCTTGACGGCCGGCTCATCGCTCCAGACGATTTGCCAGCCCGCCTTGCCGTCCACGGGCTCGGCCCGCTCCAGCGTGCCGCGAAATTTCTTGCGGCTGGCAGATATGGTGGTTCCAGCGCTGGCCGCGACGCCGATCGGGGCCCTGAGGATCAAATCGATCAACTCGCCGGCAAAACGCTCGAAATCTTTTTCAGCGTGCAGCGGCCGGTCGATGCCTGGAGAACTGACTTCAAGCCGGGAATACGCGGCGCCTTCGACTTCAAGTACAAACTGCAGCTGGCGGGTGACTTTTTCGCAGTCCTCGGCATTGATGAACTGCTCGGCCTCAGGCACATAAGGCATGTCAATCGTGACACGCAGCAAGCCGCCGCTGGTTCGCTCGATCTCGACCAGTTCATAGCCCAGTCCCGTTACCGTTTGCTCAATCGTCTCTTGCAAAGCCATTCAGTCTTTCATTCCTTCAGTTGCCGTGATTTTTTGCACAGATGCAAAAACAGTCGCCCAAAAAAAATGGGCGGTGAAAACCCGCCCATTTGGTCGTGTGAAGCGCGTATTCTAACGTACCTCGCACTGCAGCGCAACAATTTTCATACCCGAACCCATCGGAAGCAGTAACAAATTTTTCAAGCACAAAATTGATCAGCTTTGCGCCACCAGTGTCTGGGTGTAGGCATGGCTTGGCGCGTCCAGCACGTCAAAAACGCTGCCGGATTCAACGATTTCGCCATCTTTCATCACCATCACCTCATGCGCCATGGCGCGAATCACATCCATGTCGTGCGTGATCAGGAGGTAGCTCAGGCCGCGTTCTCGCTGGAGCCGTTGCAGCAGCCCCAGCACCTGCTTTTGAATCGTCACATCCAGCGCGCTGGTGGGCTCGTCCAGCACCAACAGGCCGGGATTGATGATCAGCACCCGCGCAATGGCCAACCGCTGGCGCTGCCCGCCTGAAAACTCATGCGGATAGCGCCTGAGCAAGCCTGGAAACTGCCGCTCGCCCATGCCCACGTCAGCCAGCGCCTGTTCGACGCGCCTTCTTCTTTCTTCCAGGCCCAACAGGGGCTCATGCACGCGCAAGCCTTCCTCCACCAGCGCCTCGACGGTCATGCGGGGCGAGAGCGAAGAAAATGGATCCTGAAACACGACCTGGACCACCTTGCGTATGGCTTTGTTGCCAGCAGCCTGGCGGCTCCATGATTGCCCGGCCGCCTGCAATTGACCAGAAAATTTCAGCAACCCCAGGCTGGCCAGCGCCAGCGTTGATTTACCCGAACCCGACTCGCCGACGATGCCCAGCGTCCGCCCCGGCGGTATGCTAAAACTGGCATTCCTGACAGCGACAAACTCACCGCTTTTGAACCAGCCCTTGACACCCGGAATTGCCGTGGGGTAAGCCACCCGCAACTGGCTTGCCCGCATCAGCGGCAAAGAAGGGATGGCTGCGTTGCCGGCCTCCACTACATCGCGCACAGGCTTGCTGTCCATCAGCTTTTGGGTGTAGGGATGCTGCGGCCTCGCAAATACTTCGGCCACGGCGCCCTGCTCGACGATATGGCCGTTTTCCATCACCGCCACCCGGTCGGCAAAGCGGCGCACCAGGTTCAGGTCGTGGGTGATGAGCAGCACGGCCATGCCGTTTTGCCGCTGCAAATCACCCAACAACGCCAGTATCTGGCCCCGCAGGGTGACGTCCAGCGCGGTGGTCGGCTCGTCTGCCAGCAGCAGCCTGGGGCGGCACGCCAGGGCCATGGCGATCATGGCGCGCTGGCGCTGCCCGCCCGACAGCTGGTGCGGGAACGAATTTGCCCGCCGTTCAGGCTCGGGAATGCCGGTGCTTGCTAGCAATTTAATAGCCTGCTGAACAGATGCAGATTGCGCAAGGCCTTCTTTTAGCTGCAAAACCTCGGCGATCTGGTCGCCCACGGTGAACAGCGGGTTCAAGGCTGTCATGGGCTCCTGGAAAATCATGGCGATGTCCCGGCCGCGAATGCCGCGCAGCGCGCGCTCGGGCAGGGACAACAGATCGGCCGGCTCGCCTGCACTCCCGCCCCGTGCTTCGAAAAACGCCTGCCCGCTGATCGATGCGTCCTGCACCAGCCGCAGCAGGCTGAGCGCCGTCACCGTCTTGCCCGAACCCGATTCGCCCACCAGCGCCAGCTTTTCGCCGGGCGCCATGGAAAAATCGATGCCGCGCACGACTTCCTTGCCTGCAAAAGACACGCGCAGATCCTTGACCTCGAGCAGCGGGCGGCTCACCGGTCGGCCTTTCGCGGGTCCAGCGCATCGCGCAGCGCATCGCCCATGAAGGTCAGCAGCAGCAAGGTGATGACCAGCACAGCAAAGGTGGACAGCGATATCCACCAGGCGTCGATATTGGCCTTGCCCTGGCTCAGCAGTTCACCCAGTGAAGGCGTTCCGGGCGGCACGCCCAGACCCAGGAAGTCGAGCGAGGTCAGCGCCAGGATGGCTGCGCTCATGCGAAACGGCAAAAAGGTGACCACCGGCGTCAGGCTGTTGGGCAAGATGTGCCGCCACATGATCTGCAAATTGCTGACACCCAAGGCCTTGGCCGCCCGCACATAGTCCATCTGGCGGTTGCGTAGAAATTCGGCGCGCACATAGTCGGACAGGCCCATCCAGCCAAACAGGCTGAGAAGCAGCAGCAGCAAGGCCACACTGGGCGCAAACACAGCGCTGAAAATGATCAAAAGATACAACTCGGGCATGGAGCCCCAGATTTCGATGAAGCGCTGGCCCACCAGGTCGGTCTTGCCGCCGGCATAGCCCTGGATGGCACCGGCCACCACGCCCATCAGCACGCCAATGACCGTCAATGCCAGCCCGAACAGCACGCTCAGGCGAAAACCGTAGATCAGTTGGGCCAGCAAGTCGCGCCCCCGGTCGTCGGTACCGAACAGGTTGTCTCCTGACGGAGCGGAAGGATTGGGCGCCTTGGCGAAATAGTTGATGGTGCGCGGCCCGTAGGGGTTGGGCGGATAGACTGCCCAGTTGCCATCCTGGGTCAGCTTGGACTGGATGAAGGGATCCAGGTAATCGGCCGGCGTGTCGAAATCGCCGTTAAACGTTTTTTCCGAGTAGTCCTTGGCGAGCGGAAAGTACAGTTGGCCCTGGTAGCTCACCACCAGCGGCTTGTCATTGGACAGCACCTCGGCAAACAGGCTCAGCACCACCAGCAGGCAAAAAATCAGCAGGCTCCCGTAGCCCAGCCGGTTGCGCCTGAAACGCTGCCAGGCGCGTTTTGAAGGAGATATTGAAGGCGCAGGCACTGATGCGGGACTTGTAATCATGCTCAATCAAACTTCACGCGCGGATCGACCCACACATAGCACAGGTCGCTGATCAGCTTGGTCACCAGGCCAATCAGGGTAAACAGGTACAGCGTCCCCAGCACCACCGGGTAGTCGCGCCGGATCACGCTTTCATAGCTGAGCAGGCCCAGCCCATCGAGCGAAAACAAGGTTTCGATCAGCAGCGAACCGGTGAAAAAAGCACCGATGAAGGCCGCCGGAAAGCCGGTGACGATGGGAATCAAGGCGTTGCGAAACACATGCTTCCACAGCACCTGCCGCTCACTCAAGCCCTTGGCGCGGGCGGTGAGCACATACTGCTTGCGAATTTCTTCCAGAAACGAATTCTTGGTCAGCACCGTGATCACGGCAAAGCTGCCCAGCACCATGGCAGTGATGGGCAGGGCGATGTGCCAGAGGTAGTCGGCGATGCGTGCGCCCCAGCCCAGGCTTTCCCAGTTGGCAGACGTCAGGCCGCGCAAGGGAAACCACTGCAGCTGCCCGCCAAACACCACCAGCAGCGCCACGCCCAGCACGAAGCCCGGAATCGCGTAGCCGACCAGCACGACCAGCGTGGTCACGAAGTCAAAACGGCTGCCTGCCCTGACCGCCTTGGCCACGCCCAGCGGCACGGCAATCAGGTAGCTCAGGAAAAAGGTCCACAGCCCCAGGCTGATCGACACGGGCAGCTTTTCCTGGATCAGCTGCCACACATCCTTGTGCTGGTAAAAGCTGTTGCCCAGGTCAAACCGGGCGAAGCGGCCCAGCATCTGAAAAAATCGCTCATGCACCGGCTTGTCGAAGCCATACAAGGCTTTGATTTCCTCGATGCGCTCGGCGTCGATGCCCTGGCGCCCGCGGTAGCCAGCACCCGCGCTGGCGGCACGCTCGCCGCCAGAATCACGCCCCTGCAACTGCGCGACCATCTGCTCCACCGGCCCGCCCGGCACGAACTGCACCATAGCAAAGGTCAGCAGCAGCACGCCGAACAAAGTGGGAATCATCAACAGCAGGCGCTTGAGGATGTAGCTGGCCATAAAAAAGCGTCTTTCTACTTGTTGGACGCAGACGCCCACCAAGTGGTCATGGCCCACGTATCGGGTTGATAGTACGGTGGGACAGTGGCTGGCAGCGTAAAGGAACGCGGCCGGTAGCCAATCAAGAAGGCATCGCCGTAATACTGCGGCACCGAGTAGTGGCCATGCGTCAGCACACGGTCCAGCGAACGCATGGCCGCGCCCAGCTCGGGCCGGGTCGTGGCGGTCACCACTTTTTGCAGCAAGGCATCGACCGCCGGATCGGCAATGCCCCAGACATTGGAAGACCCCGGCGTGGCGGCCGCCCTGGAGCCGAACAACTCGAGCAACTCGCCGCCCGGTGCCGTGCTGCCGGGCAGGCGCAGCGTGGTGATGTCGAAATCGAAGGCATCCATCTTCTGCTTGCCCAGGGAAAAATCGACAAAGCGGTAGGTCATCGTGATGCCGAGCTTTTCCAGCGCTTTTTGAAACGGCCCGGCAACGCGCACGATGGACGGCTGGTCGTTCAAAAACTCCATGGTGAAGGCTTCGCCCTGGCTGTTCCTCAGTGCGCCGTCGCGGTAAGTCCAGCCGGCTTCGCGCAGCAGCGCCTGGGCGTGGCGCAGGTTGGCGCGCAGACTGCCGGGCGGGGTGGTGCTGGGCGACACCGGCACCACGCCAAATACCTCGGGCCGCAGCTGGGTGCGCAAAGGCTCCAGCAAGGCAAGTTCATCGGACTTTGGCAGGCCTTCCGCGTGGAACTCGCTGTTGGGAAAATAGCCGTTGACCCGTTTGTACAAGCCGTAGAACAGCTGCCGGTTCATCCATTCAAAATCCATCGCCAGGCCAATGGCCTTGCGCACCCGCACATCCTGGAACTTGGGGTGGCGCAGGTTGAACACATAGCCCTGGAAGTCGCCGGGGTTGCGGTTTTCAAAGGCGCGCTTGACGATTTCGCCCGAGGTGAAAGCCTTGCCCGTGTACTGTCGCGCCCAGTTGCGCGAGATGAATTCGCGCAAAAAGTCGAATTCGCCGGCTTTCAGCCCCTCGAAGCGCGAGGTTTCATCCAGGTAAATCTTGAAGCTGATGCGGTCGAAGTTGAACTGGCCTTTGCGGCTAGGCAAGTCGATTCCCCAGTAACTCGGGTCGCGCACATAGGTGATGTCGCGTCCCATGGCCGGACTGGCCACTTTGTACGGCCCCGAGCCAATCGGAATGTCGGACACGATCTTGTCAAACGGTTTGACCTGCCCATTGGCCTGGCCCCACGCGCGGCTGAACACCGGCATCCCGCCCACCACCAACGGCAACTCGGGATTGGACGTTAGAAAATCAAAACGCACCAATTGCTCTGACAGCACCGTAACGCCCTTGACTTCGGCGTAGATCGTGCGGTACTGCGGTGCGGCCAGCTTGCTGGTCAGCTGGGTGAAGGAATGCAGCACATCGGCGGCCATGACCCGCGCGCCATTGTGAAAACGCGCTTTTTCATGGATGCGAAACGTGGCCGAGCGCTTGTCGGGCGCCACTTCCACCTGATCGGCCAACAGGCCATAGGCGGTGGTGGGTTCTTGGGAATTGCCGGTCAGCAGGCTTTCCATCAGCAAAATGCCCAGTCCGTAGGGCGCGGTGCCGCGCAGGGTGAAGGGGTTGAACTTATCGAAATTGGTCGGCCGGGTTGGCGGCACCATGCGGATTTCGCCGCCTTTCGGGGCATCGGGGTTCACATAATCGAAGTGCGTGAACCCGGCCGGATAGCGGATGTCGCCGAATTGAGCATAGGCATGTCCCGCCCAGCTGCCGGGCGCCAGGCACAGCAGACAGGCCGCCCACAGCGCCCGTAAAAAGATCAAATTCCGCATGCGACAATTCTGCACTACTTAATTCGGCCACTTCTTGCAGCCTGGGCGCACGCTCGAGACCGGCTTGCGCAGGCGACTGCCGAATCACACGCACACACTGGAGCATAAAAAATGGGTTTTCTCGTTGGCAAAAAACTGTTGATCACGGGCGTGCTGTCCACCCGATCCATTGCCTATGGCATTGCCAAGGCCTGCCATGCACAGGGCGCCGAACTGGCCTTCAGCTACGTGGGCGAACGCTTCAAGGACCGGATCACCGAATTTGCAGCCGATTTTGATTCCAAACTGATCTTCGACTGCGATGTCGGCTCCGACGCGCAGATCGACAGCATGTTTTCCGACCTGGCTCAAACCTGGCCGACGTTTGACGGCTTTGTGCACAGCATCGGCTACGCGCCACGCGAAGCGATTGCCGGCGACTTTCTGGACGGCCTGACCCGCGAGAACTTCCGCATCGCGCACGACATCAGCGCTTACAGCTTTCCGGCCATGACCAAGGCCGCCCTGCCCTACCTGAACCCCAAGTCCGCCGTGCTGACGCTGAGCTACCTGGGCGCCGAGCGCATCATTCCGCACTACAACACCATGGGCCTGGCCAAGGCCAGCCTGGAAGCGTCGGTGCGCTACCTGGCCGAATCGCTCGGCCCCCGGGACATGCGCGTCAATGGCCTGAGCGCAGGGCCCATCAAGACGCTGGCCGCCAGCGGCATCAAGGACTTCGGCAAACTGCTGGGCATGGTGGCGGCCGCTTCGCCCATGCGGCGCAACGTGACGATTGACGATGTCGGCAACGTAGCCGCGTTTTTGCTCAGCGACCTGGCGTCGGGCATGACGGCTGAGATCACCTATGTCGACTGCGGCTTCAACGCCACGGCGGGTGCCAGCCGGGACAGTGAATCTGTCGCCTGAGTGTAAATAAATATGCTTTTGCGCATACTGATAGGGCATAAGCAGCTATAAATTACATAGCATCAATTTAGGCAAAACTCCATGCAGCGACGTTTTTTTCTGTCCCTGACCAGCCTGCCTTTCGCAGCTTGGGCGCTGCCTGGGGCGACCGTGCCCCCCAACGTGCCACCAGCGTCGCCAGTGCCTGCACTGATGCTGGCCAATGTCTACCGCGACGACCTGGTGCTCGCCGACTACTGGGTCAGTGAGAAATACGACGGCGTGCGCGGTTACTGGGACGGACAGGCGCTCTGGACACGGGGCGGCGAACGCATTGCCGTCCCTGCCTGGTTCACCGCGGGCTGGCCGGCAGAGCCGATGGACGGCGAACTGTGGGCCGGGCATGGACGCTTTGCCCGTGCGGTCTCCACGGTACGCCAGCAAACGCCGAACGATGCAGCCTGGCGCACCCTGCGCTTCATGGTGTTCGACCTGCCAGCGCACGGCAAGATTTTCACCGAGCGGATTCCAGCCCTTCATGGGGTGGTCAGCCGCATTGACCTGCCCTGGGTGCAGGCCGTGGCGCAGTCGAAGGTGGCCCATGCGCAGGCACTGCAGGCGCTGCTGGAAAAAACGGTGAAAAACGGCGGCGAAGGGCTGATGCTGCACCGCGGCGCCTCACTGTACAAGGGCGTGCGCAGTGACGACCTGCTCAAGCTGAAAACACACGACGACAGCGATGCGCAGGTGGTAGGACATATTGCAGGACAGGGCAAGCATGCCGGCAGGCTGGGCGCCTTGCTGGTGGAAATGCCACCTGCCGACGGCAAGCCCGCACGGCGCTTCAAGCTCGGCACTGGCTTCAGCGATGCCCAGCGGCTGAGCCCGCCCGCCATCGGTTCACGCGTCACCTACCGTTTCAGGGGGTTGAACGACAGCGGCATTCCCCGTTTCGCCAGCTTCATGCGGGTCCGCGAAGACTGACTCAACCCACAGCGGACATTAAAAAGGCCAGCCCCATCGCTGGCCACCCGTTTCACGACTTCACGCAGTCGGCGTAGTAGCGCGTCTTGCCCTTGGCATCGACCTGTTCGACCAGGCCGTGGATATCGGTTTCGAAACCCGGGCACTGCGCATTGAATTCGCGCGAAAATTTCAGGTAGTCCACGATTTTCTTGTTGAACACTTCGCCGGGAATCAGCAGCGGAATGCCCGGCGGGTACGGCGTGACCAGCCCCACGGTGATGCGGCCCTCCAGGTGGTCGATCTCGACCCGCTCGGTGGTGCGGTGGGCGATGTGGGCATAGGCATCGCTCGGTTTCATGGCAGGCGCCAGGTCGCTCTGGTACACGTCGGTCGTCAGCCGCGCAATGTCGTACTTGGCGTACAGGGCATGGATGTGCTGGCACAGGTCGGCCAGCCCCATGCGCTCGTACTTCGGGAACTTCTGGCAAAACTCAGGCAGGATGCGCCACATCGGCTGGTTCTTGTCGTAGTCGTCCTTGAACTGCTGCAGCGCCGTCAGCAGCGTGTTCCAGCGGCCCTTCGTGATGCCGATGGTGAACAGGATAAAAAAGCTGTACAGGCCCGTCTTTTCAACGATGACGCCATGCTCGGCCAGGAACTTGGTCACGATGCTGGCCGGAATGCCGGTCTTGGAAAACTTGCCGTTCAGGTCCAAGCCCGGCGTGACAATGGTGGACTTGATCGGGTCCAGCATGTTGAAGCCGGTCGCCATCTGGCCAAAGCCGTGCCAGTTGTTGGCACCGTTCTTCGCCGTCTTGGCGCTGCGCGACTCGCCCTTGATGATCCAGTCCTGGGCACGGCCGATGCCTTCTTCCACCAGCTTGTCCGGCCCCCAGACCTTGAACCACCAGTCGGTGCCGTATTCCTCGTCGATCTTGCGCATGGCGCGGCGAAAGTCCAGTGCCTCGGCAATGCTTTCTTCGACCAGCGCGGTGCCGCCGGGCGGCTCCATCATGGCCGCCGCCACGTCACAGCTGGCAATGATGCTGTACTGCGGCGAGGTCGAGGTGTGCATCAGGTAGGCCTCGTTGAACAGATGCCTGTCGAGCTTGACGTTCTGCGAGTCCTGCACCAGCACATGGCTGGCCTGGCTGATGCCAGCCAGCAGCTTGTGGATCGACTGCGTGGCATAGACCACGGCATTTTTCGGGCGAATGCGGTTCTTGCCCATCGAGTGGTAGGTGCCGTAGAACGGATGAAACGCGGCGTGCGGTAGCCAGGCTTCGTCAAAGTGCAGGTTGTCGATGTAACCGTCGAGCATGCCCTTGATGGTTTCGGTGTTGTACAGCACGCCGTCATAGGTCGATTGCGTCAGCGTGAGCACGCGCGGCTTCACGGTATCGGCATCCACGCCCTTGAGCAGCGGATTGGCCGCAATCTTGGCGCGGATGGCATCGGGCTCGAACTCGCTTTGCGGAATCGGGCCGATGATGCCGAAATGGTTGCGCGTCGGCTTCAGGAACACCGGGATGGAGCCGGTCATGATGATGGCGTGCAGGATGGACTTGTGGCAATTGCGGTCCACCACTACCACGTCCCCCGGGGCCACCGTATGGTGCCAGACCATCTTGTTGCTCGTTGACGTCCCGTTGGTCACGAAAAAGCAGTGGTCGGCGTTGAAAATACGCGCCGCATTGCGCTCGCTGGCGCCAATCGCGCCATTGTGGTCCAGCAACTGGCCCAATTCTTCCACCGCATTGCAGACGTCCGAGCGCAGCATGTTTTCGCCGTAGAACTGGTGGTACATCTGCCCGACCGGACTTTTCAGGAAGGCCACCCCCCCCGAATGGCCCGGGCAATGCCATGAATACGATCCATCTTCGGCATAGTCCAGCAGCGCCTTGAAAAACGGCGGCTGCACGCCTTCCAGGTAGCTCTTGGCCTCGCGAATGATGTGGCGCGCTACAAACTCGGGCGTGTCCTCGAACATGTGGATGAAGCCGTGCAGCTCGCGCAGGATGTCGTTGGGAATGTGGCGCGAGGTCTTGGTCTCGCCATAGACGTAAATCGGCACGTCCAGGTTTTTGCGCCGCACCTCGGCAATGAACTTGCGCAGGTCCAGCACCGCCGGGTCCAGGTCCGGTCCGGGCGTGAATTCCTCGTCGTCAATCGACAAGATAAAGGCGCTGGCACGGCTTTGCTGCTGCGCAAATTGCGACAGGTCCCCGTAACCCGTCACGCCCAGCACCTCGAAACCTTCCGACTCGATGGCCTGGGCAAGCGCGCGAATGCCCAGCCCCGACGTATTTTCAGAACGGAAGTCTTCGTCAATGATGACAATCGGAAAGCGAAATTTCATGGCGTGTGCAGCGGTTGAGTGAGCCCAGAACCTGTCGGAGGGCATGAAAATGAACGTTCACAAGGCATAGACAGGTTGAGCCCGAACGGAGTGATGAAAAAACTTGGTGCTTGCATCAAGCCCTGAATGCAGCGCGGCAATAGGCGCTTGATGGAAGTGCGATTTTCGCTCATCCCTTAAAACGCCTTTATTCAAAGCCCAAAGACTTTTTTCAGACTGCGAAGTGTAAGGATGTATTGTGTCGACGCGGTTACCCAACACCCATTTGGCCCAAAATAGGGCAAATTAGCGGCAAAGGAAACGTGATGAGCAATGCAGGCATCTGGTGGATTCTGGCGGGCATGGTCATTGCGCTGGAACTGGTCACGGGCACGTTTTACCTGCTGATGCTGGCCTCAGGCCTCATTGCCGGTGCGCTGGCGGCCACGGCAGGCCTTGCGCCGGTAGGTCAGCTGCTGCTGGCGGCGGCCATTGGCGGGGGTGCCGTGGCGGCGTGGCACTGGCACCGCCGGCAAGGCCCGGCCCCCATCGCGGCCCAGGCCAATCCGGACGTTCACCTGGACATTGGCGAGGTGGTGCACGTCGCGCAGTGGAATGCCGACAGCACGGCCACTGTTCAATTCCGGGGTGCCCAGTGGACAGCGGTGGCGGCAGAACTCGGGGAATCGCATCTTCCAGGAAATTTCAGGATCAAGGAAATGCTGGGCAACCGCTTGGTCATTGAAAAGAAGTAAGAACCCATTCGGGTCAACCTCGGCCACCCGGCCAGGTTTTGTCATTCACCGCAACGGAGATTTCATGGAAATTGCACTCGTCATTCTCATTCTGGCTGGCATTTTTATCGTGCAGAGCATCAAGGTGGTGCCGCAGCAAAACGCCTGGGTGGTCGAGCGCCTGGGCAAGTACCTGGGCACGCTCACGCCAGGGCTGAATTTTTTGATTCCCTTTGTGGACCGCGTCGCCTACAAGCACAGCCTGAAGGAAATCCCGCTGGACGTGCCCAGCCAGGTCTGCATCACCCGCGACAACACGCAGTTGCAGGTGGACGGCATCCTGTACTTCCAGGTAACCGACGCCATGCGCGCCAGCTACGGCTCGTCCAATTACATCGTGGCGGTTACGCAGCTGGCGCAAACGTCGCTGCGTTCGGTGATTGGCAAGCTGGAGCTGGACAAGACCTTTGAAGAGCGCAACATCATCAATGCGCAGGTGGTCGCCGCCATTGACGAGGCCGCCTTGAACTGGGGCGTGAAGGTGTTGCGCTACGAGATCAAGGATCTGACGCCGCCGAAAGAAATTTTGCATGCCATGCAGTCGCAAATCACCGCAGAGCGTGAAAAACGCGCCTTGATTGCCGCCTCGGAAGGCCGCAAGCAGGAGCAAATCAACATTGCCACCGGCGAACGCGAAGCCTTCATCGCCCGCTCCGAAGGCGAGAAACAGGCTGCGATCAACAATGCCCAAGGTGAGGCATCCGCTATCCTGGCCGTGGCTGAAGCCAATGCGCGCGCCATTGAGGTCGTCGCCCTGGCCATTCGCCAGCCCGGCGGTGAATTGGCCGTGCAGCTGAAAGTGGCAGAAAAAGCAGTGGCGGCTTATGCCCAGGTCGCCAGCGATGCCACCACCACGCTGATCGTTCCCAGTAACATGACGGAAGTGTCGGCACTCATCACCTCGGCCATGAAAATGGTGCAGTCCAGCAAAGCTTGAACGGGTGACCGGCAAATACTTTAAGAAAGACAAGGCGATGAATGAAAAAAACGTTTTAGGCACCGAACTCGCAGCCTGTTCATTCGACCCGCTCACCGGTTATTTGCGCGACGGCTGCTGCAGCACCGACGCGACCGACCGGGGCTCCCACCTGATTTGTGTGCGGGTCACGGCAGAATTTCTTGCTTTTTCAAAGATGCAGGGCAATGACCTGATGACGCCGCTTGCGCAGCACCGCTTCGCAGGACTTCAACCCGGCGACCGCTGGTGCCTGTGCGCCTTGCGCTGGCGGGAAGCGCTGGAGGCAGGTTGCGCACCGCCGGTCATCCTGGAATCGACGCATGCAAGCGCGCTGCAGTTTGTGACCCGGGCGCAGCTTGAAAAGCACCGGTTTTTAGGCAAGGTGCATTAAGCGTCAATATCCCGGCACGATCGGTAAAGTTGTGTCAGGCGACTGCTATAATTTGGAGCTTCGCGGAAGGGTGGATGAGCGGTTTAAGTCACACGCCTGGAAAGCGTGCGTAGGGTTATACCTACCGCGGGTTCGAATCCCGCCTCTTCCGCCAGTATTGAGTGCACTGACCTCCAATCAAGTGCCATGACACAGTGAAAAGCCCCGCCAGCCGGGGCTTTTTTACGTCTGTACGTCCAACGACGTTTTTTAGAATCCAGCACTTTTCGGTGGTACCTAAGGTGGTACATTTTTTTGGCAGCGGTGGTATCGTGGAGTTCTGCTCTAGAAAGATGCCATGCCGCTCACTGACATCACTGTTAAAAAAGCCAAACCCATTCTGAAGAGCTACCGGCTGGCCGACTCGGGCGGCCTCTTTTTGTTCGTCACGCCCGCTGGTGGCAAGAGCTGGCGATGGAAATATCTGGTCGACGGCAAACAAAAGTTGATGACTTTTGGACTCTACCCAGACGTCAGCCTAGCCTAAGCGCGCGAGCTGCGCGATGCGGCCCGTAGGCAGAAAAACAAAGGCGTCGACCCCATGGCGGAGCGCAAGACCATCAAGCTCGTGCGGCGCGTGGCATCCGAGAACTCCTTCTCAACGGTCGGCAAGGCCTGGTTTACCCAGTGGAAAGGTGACCGGAATGCACGCCATGCTGACTACACTTTAAGGCGTCTTGAGACGAATTTTTTTCCAGAGATCGGCGCCAGGCCAGTCTCGGACATACAGACGCTGGAGCTGGTAGCCATGACAAAAAAGATCGCCGACCGGGGTGCTCTGGACATCGCTAAGCGGTCATTCCAGACCTGCAGCCAAATCTTTCGTTACGCGATCGCCTACGGCTTGGCAACACGCAACCCAGCCGCCGACATCAAGCCGAGCGACATTCTTGTCACCCGCAAAAAGAACAACCATGCCCGCATCGATGCCAAGGAGCTGCCGGAACTGTTGCGTCACATTGAGGCTTACCAGGGCGCGGCTACTACCCGCCTGGCGATAAAGCTGATGGCATTGACCTTTGTGCGCACCAGCGAGTTGAGATGAGCCGGTATCGGGGCTACACAGTGCCTAAGGTTCGGTCGAAATGCCTGCTGCGGGGGCCAACTTGTCTGATTTTGGCAGCAGCGGCACCAAGTCATCGGTTTAAATTGGGTGGCGGCAGCGATCGTGCCGCGCGATACCGTTTATTTAAAACGCGCTGCTCAAGCGCTTGTCAACCATCACGCATCAAGCCAAAGGCGCATGGGTCGGTTCATGCTTGTCCCCGCGCGTGCGCGGCAGCAGCACCGTGAAGGTGGTGCCGGCATGCTCGCTCGACGCCGCCTCGATGGTTCCGCCGTGCGCCTCGGTGATTTCACGCGCAATGTACAAGCCCAGCCCGACGCTGTGGGACGACGGCTCTGGCAGCTCTGTCTGCTCTACCAGTTGCACCAAGGGCTCAAAAATCGACTGAAGTGATTTTTTGGGAATGACCGGCCCGACGTTGTGAACTTTCACGGCGATCGCATCGGCTTGACCCTCAACCGCAATCTTGATGGGTTGGTCAGGATCGCTGTAGCGGGCCGCATTGCAGAGAACATTCGAAAAGACCTGCTGCAATCGAGCCTCGTCAAAGGAGCCGATTAGCTCACCTGAAGACTTGAGCACAAATTTCTGCGCCGGATGCGCGGCGCGGGCCTCGTCCATGACAGCCTGGCAGATTCTCTCCATATCCACCATATGGCGCTTGAGGAACAGGCGTCCGCCGAGCTGTGCTCGTGCGTACTCCAGCAGGTCATCGATCATCAAACCCATGCGGGCCGAACTGATGACAATGCGCGAGCCGGCCTTGTGAATGGGCTCGGGCGCCTCTTTGACCCCTTTGAGAAACTCCCCGCTCATGGAGATCACGCTCAGGGGGTTTCTCAGGTCGTGCCCCAATACGGCCAAAAAAGTGTCGCGGGTGCGGGCGGTTTGATCGGAATACGTGATGATCGACGCGCTCAGCGCCTCATCGATGGCTTCGTTGAAGCGCGTCATGTCGTAGGAAAACTCAGGCGTCATGTATTTCACCAGCGGCAGCCACAAGTGCAAGACCGACGCCCGCAAGGCCCGAAACTCTGCCGCCACCCCTTTGAGGTCAAAGCCGCTGTGGTGGCGAAGCTTTCCGTGAACGCATGCAGCAGCGCCGAGTTCTTCTGCCAACGGCACATTGCCCTTGGATTTCTCGGACTGCATTTTTTTGCTTTGGGCGCTTTCGATGTCATTGCCAATGGCGATCAAAAGCTCTTTGGCATAGTCGCGCAGCGCCGACACCGACAGGTCGCTTCCTAGAGGGGCCACTTCCTTGGCAAACCTGTCCCACTCCAACAGGATTTCATCGTTGTGGTCCTTCAGAAATTGAGACAGTTTCACTTTGGAGTCTTTTGAAAATTGCGAAAAAAGTCGAAAAGAAGGAACTGTCCAACACCAAGCCCTGCATCGCCTAATCGGGCCAGTTGCATAAAAATTACGCCTCATGAAGATGAGGCACTGCGCGATTTCATAAAGTAGGACGCTGGCTTGCTTGTGCCCCAGACTGAGCAGCAGCGTTCAATTGCTTGCCCATCCCCCACAGTGAAGTGCTGCTTGCGGCTTGTGCGCGAAGCGGGCACATGCCTGACATTGGGTGCAATTTCACCACCGACTTACTGCGCTCTTCGCCGAAGTGATCAACGGTTTTAAAGGCTCAGCCATAGGGACTGCAGAGCTGGCCGAAACCCTGTTGGATTCCACACTGGAACGCGACGTTGAACCGCTTTGCCCGCGCATCTGACTCAACCGGCGTGCGCACTAAATTCAAACCACCCTTGTGCTTTGCTGCGATGCCAGCGTCTTTTGCGCTATTGCCTTTTTAAACTCCTAGAAATGGGAATAATATCGACGCGACTTCGACTTAATATTAATTAGCAATTTTTTTGTCACGGCTCGTTTTATGCCCATGCGCCTGTCGGCCTTCATTGCCCAAAACAAAGAACCGATCATGCAGGATTGGGAGAATTTTGCATGCACGATCAAACCTCCCGCATTGAGGATGGACAGCAAAGCGCTGCGCGACCATGTCGGCGTCATTCTTGACGCCATCATTGTCGACCTCGACACGGTTCAGACGCCTCGCGAGCAATCCGAAAAATCCCGTGGCGAGGCCCCGCAGGCCAACGATCCCAGCTACGCCCAGACGCATGCGGCAGAGCGATTGGCTTCGGGCTACACCATCGATCAGCTCGTCTCCGAGTACCGGGCCTTGCGCGCCAGCGTCTTGCGTTTGTGGGCGGCCAATTCACCTGCGGTGATATGTAGCGATGCGGGCGACGTGACGCGCTTTAACGAAGCGGTGGACCAAGCCCTGGCCGAGTCGGTCGTGCGCTACGCCGAGTTGGTCGAGTCCACCATTCATACTCAAAAACTCGCTGAAGTCGAGTTGCGCCAGTCCAACCAGAATAAAGATGAGTTCCTGGCCATGCTCGCGCATGAGCTGCGCAACCCGTTGGCGCCCATCAGCAATGCCGCGCATCTCTTGAGCGTCTCGCCGGCCAATGAAACCTTAGTGCGCCAGGTCAGCGACATCATCAATCGGCAGATCTTGCACCTGACCCACATAGTCGATGACTTACTGGACGTTTCTCGCCTCAACCGGGGCCTGGTGGAGCTGCACACCGAACCCCTGGATGTCAAGCTGATCGTGGCCGGTGCCGTCGAGCAAGCCCAGCCCTTGATGGAAACGCGCCACCACAGCTTGGTGCTCAAACTGGGCGCGGCGCCGG
>Ga0326734_1000191_pt1 | contig 18154 bp, 9 predicted proteins | sample 15_GP2_1315_FD_207944 | JGI IMG/M metagenome (GOLD analysis project Ga0326734, IMG submission 207944) | Glacier ice microbial communities from Ngari, Tibet, China - 15_GP2_131.5 | ecosystem: Environmental > Aquatic > Freshwater > Ice > Glacier | place: China: Ngari, Tibet | collected 2018-07-18 | reverse complement strand
CGGAGCTGTTCTGGAGTAGAATTCATGTCGGGCAAGGTGGCGTTCGTGTTGTAAATTGTGTTTCTCAATAACTCACATTTTATCAATCACTTACGGCATTCTTGCCCTTTTTTATGCAAAATTCAGGCTAATAGCTTTTTGAACTGGGCGCGTTGCGCTGCGTGCGCGGACCCGCTCGTAGTGTCGGCGAACCAGTATTCAACCGTATAGCCCGCCCGCTCGATTTCCAGCCGCTGATTCTCATTTGTCTGGTCTGCTGTGCTGACGCGACCGTATCCGAAGATTGCCATTTTGCTGGTTCCTTTGAACTGTTGGAAAACGTATGCCTCGGTTTTCATCATGTTGGAAAGTCCGAGCCCTACATTGATGGCAGTCAAACGGATGGGTTAGCGGCGCTGTTGGAAAACGGTCGATTTCTAACAGTGAGGGGCTTTAGCGTGACCACTTTCATGTCGCTGACGAACTTGACGTAACTGGCCCGGCCTCAACCCATGGTGGCGCAGAACGCGTGCAGCGGTGCGCTGCCTTTGCAGAACTCGACCCAGTCGACCTGCAACTGCTCGCCCATCGCTCTGTCTCGAAACGCACCTCGGGTTTGGCTGGCAGCACTGGCCGCAGCGAACGCATGAACGCATGCAGCTGGCTCAGGCCGCCCTGGTAGCCCCTGTTCGACGATCTCCCGACGCAACACGCTGGCCGGTATCCAGTCCGGCCGCGCCGCCGTCTGGCATTCGCGCAGATAGGCCTCGTGCGCCGCCACCTTGGTTTGCCGCCTGGCCTTGCGCTCATATTTCGGCATCGCCTTCAACGCCAGGTGCTGCCGCACCGTGTTCCCCGCCCAGCCTACCTCGGCGGCGATCCGCCGAATACTTAACCCATGTTCGTTTAATAACTACATTTCCACATACACCCTTGTTGGGTTTCAAGGCTGCTCCGCAAGGCAGCCATCTTCTCAAATTGGTGTATCAGTTTTCAATCGCTGCTGACAAATATGATGATTTGTTGACGAAGTAACCGGTCTCGTTCTTTTCTTCAGGCAAACTTTTCTTGATGCATTTTGTTCGGATCGCATCAAGCGCGATCTTACCGCGGTCATTGCCACTTCGACTACTATGGTAAAGCCGACGCTATTTCCCCCTAGCAGACATAACGGCAGGAGCGATGATGGGTCAAGCAAATCTGTTCGAAACCGATGTGGCCAGGTCCATGTTGGACCAGCTGCTTGACGAATCTCGTCTTTACAGAACAGGCGCGGATCACAAGAATCTGCTAGATTTTGTAGTTCGGCTGCGCAACTTTGCGCCTTTTAATGCCATGTTACTCGAAGTGCAAAAGCCCGGCCTGAACCATGCGGCCTCGGCCCAGGAGTGGCGAGATATCTTTGGCCGCGCGATCAAAGCCGACGCACGTCCGTTGCTTATACTTTGGCCGTTCGGTCCAGTTGCGCTTGTCTACGACGTGATGGACACTGAGGGCGATCCCTTGCCAGAGGGTGTCGCAGCCTTTTCCGCAAGCGGAGTCATGAACCAAGTCGCACTTCAACGGTTCGCCAAACTTTTGGCAAAGAGACACATTGCGTGGAACTACTTCGATGGCGGAGACCGTAAGGCGGGATATATCGAAAGAGTGACGCGCTCATCCGATTCGGATGCCCCTTCAATCTACCGAATGAACATCAACCAAAATCACAATCCAAATATTCAGTTCGCTACCATTGCCCATGAGCTAGCCCATTTGTATCTCGGCCACCTCGGAAAGGATAAATATCTGAGCATTCCTGATCGACCTCGGCAATCGCACGATCAGCAAGAGCTGGAAGCAGAGTCTGCCGCGTATATTGTTTGCGCCAGAAACGGCGTTTCAAACAAGTCGGAGAGCTACCTAACCAATTATGTGGGAAAAGGTACTACCTCCAAGCAACTTGACCTGTACCAAATCATGAGAGCGACAGGCCAAATCGAGGCCGTACTAAGCTTGACGGCGCATATCAAATATAGCCTCCCTCAATTTTCAACCAAGTGGGTACAGCGAGACTTGTACAACGATAACGATACTAGTTCGCAGGAGGCCCTATTCTAGGCCACACAGCCGGCTCAAACTGGCGCGAGCAGATGATCTGGATGAGCAGGTCAGTTGGCAGGCATTCACTGAACTTGATCGGCTTCGCGCGCTCATTGATTTCATCGGCAGAAAAAGACATATCGGCGACGCCGAGTTCGACCTTCACCTTGGCCAAATCAAAGGCTGATCGAACGTCAAGCCCAAGTGCATCGATACGCCTGACCTCGGTCAGCGACTCGATTTGTTTAGCGGCTGTCCGGTTGGCTCGGGTCCCGCCAAACGTCCATAACCTCACGGCCCGCGGCTCGTTCATGTCCAAGACTGCGGTTGTGGTATCGCCCATCGCCGGGATGGTTTCAGCCAGCCGTGCAATTTCGCCTTGCGCGCGCTTCGATAGCACTGTGTGCTCGCCAGCGCCTTCACGCAATGCCCGACCGATCGCCTGTGCGATATCACGGCTCAACGTGCGTCCACTGCCTGTCCAGCGGGCCTTGCCACCTTCGCTTGCCGGTTCCAGCCACACGGTCTGGCGTTTCCAGTCGACGTCGACGATGCGCCAGCTTTTCCCTGCCAGCAGTATCAATCGATCCCGCTTTTCGCCGGCCAGCATCAGTGGATCGATGAACCCTACTTCAGTTTTGCCAAACCGACCAAGCAGCAGTTGCGCTCCCGAGAATGACGCCAGCAAGTCCCGGTAATGTGCCCGCCCATACTGGGATTCGGTCGTCGGTCCGATCTGCAGCAGTCCCTCCGTCTCCATCAGGAATCCACGCGTGATCATGTGGGCGATGAGACCAGCGAGTTCGTGCGTGTCCGATTCGGGAAATGCACCCGCGAGCATGGCCACGAGCTCATGGACCGGCCACTGCGCCCGCTCAAGCATGGCGACCATGACCTGCTGCGCCACGATGGCCCACGGCTGCGGCGGCGGAAACGCCGCTTCTACCCACCCTTCGCCCCACAGCCGACACACGCCCATTGCCAGCAGCAAGGCGTCCTCGCTGGTGCAGAGGAACAGGCAGCTTCGCCGCGCGCCATCACGCCGTCCCGTGCGCCCCATCCGTTGCAAAAATGACGATACGGTAGCAGGGGCGTCGATTTGAATCACATGGTCAAGGTCGCCAACGTCGATCCCAAGTTCGAGCGTCGACGTGGCGACAATCACGCAGTCCTTTTCCTCGGAAAATGCGGTTTCGGCCTGCAGCCTTTCCGAACAGCTAAGCGACGCGTGGCTGACGAATGTCCGCACGTCCATTACGCGCAACATGTTGGTCAGTTGCTCGGCAGTGCTGCGCGAGTCACAAAACACCAAGCGCTTGCCTCCGCGATGAAGACGTGAGATGACCGTCGCCGCGTTCGCAAGCGACCCAACGAAGTCCACCGTCACATCGGCATCGGTGCTGACCGAGGCGCTGCCCACGACTTGCCGTTCACCTGTTGGCGCGAACCAGGACAGCAGCTCCTGCGGGTTGCTCACTGTCGCAGACAGACCGAGGCGCTGGATGGGCTTCGACACGTACTGTTGGAGGCGATGCAGCACGGCGCGCAAGTGCCAGCCACGGTCGTCGGCGGCGAACGCGTGCAGTTCGTCGGCGATCACCACGCGTACATTGCCGAACCAGGCCTGGCGATCGATGCGCGTCGATACCAGCATGCCTTCGAGCGACTCTGGCGTCGTCAGCAAGATATCCGGTGCATCGTTGACCGCTCGACCTTTGCGCGACTGCGACACATCCCCGTGCCATACCGCCACCCGCCTTCCCACCAGTCCCGCATAGTGCGACAGGCGCTGTTCCAGGTTGTTCAGCAATGCCTTGATAGGGCAGACGTAAATCACGCTGATACCCGGCCATGCGTCGGTCAGCATCCGGGACAACACAGGAATGATCGCCGCTTCGGTCTTGCCGCCTGCTGTCGGCGCCAGCAACAGGCAGTTGACGCCGGAAAGTATCGGTTCGATCGCCTGCAATTGGGTCGGCCGCATGCTGCTCCACCCGAGTGAATTGACGACGTGGTACTGCAACGCCGGATGTAGTTTATTGAACTCGGTCACAGTTCGATGTCGTCCACGCCGAGCGCGCCGGCGGCAGCACGTTCGTTGGCGGTCATTTCATTGTCGGCGAGCGTCAGCTTGTAGTGCTGGCGCGGATCAAAACTGTCATGCAGATCGACGCGGTCGAGGACATCGGCCACCAGCTTTTTCAGGAACAGGCGCGGTGCGACGCCTACCTTGCCACCCAAGCCACCAGCGACCGCGCGCGCCAGCGATTCCAAGTAGGCGTCGTCGACGACTGTCCTCAAACGGCGCTCGTTAGGCTGGGTGTCGGCGAAGATGTCGCGCACCCGCCTACCGACAGCGAGCAGCGACCCTTGGTCGAAGGGCGACAAGCGGATTTGTACCGCGCGCGGATTATCGAAGCGCTGCTCGGTCCCGAAATCCACATGCAGGCGCTGCGCCAGTGGCGCAAGCCGCTGAACCCCCTGCGCGCCGTCAAAGAACGCCGGCGTGCCAGTGATGACCAGATACAGCCCCGGAAACCGGCCAGCATCGATTTCGTCGATCAGCTGACGTAAGGCGTTCAAGCCACGCTCACGCGTATCTGCGCGCATGCGTTGCAGCGTTTCGACCTCGTCCAGCACCAGCACGAGTCCGGTGAAACCGCTGTCGCGCAAAATCGTCAGCAGACCGATCAAGAAATTGGCAGCGCCGAAATGGTCGAGCTCACCCTTGATGCCGGAGGCGCGCTTGACGCTGGCCGCGACGTTCGGCTGGCCCGCAAGCCAACTGATGAGTCCCTCGGCGAGCATGTTGTCGCCATCCGCCAGCGCGCGGCGGTAAGTGCGCAATACGGCCGAAAATGCCGGCGCGGTCTTGCTGATGTTCGCTAGCTGCGCTTCCATCAACGCTTCGGTACGTTCCATCAACGCTTTCGCGTCGTTTGCATTGACCGAACCATCGGCCAGCACATCCTGTTCAAGCGCAAAAAACCAGCCGTCAATCACGCTGCGAAACGCGCCCGTATGGCTGTCTGCGGTGCTGAGCCGCTCAATCAGGCGGCGGTAAATGGTCTCCAGCCGATGCAATGGCGTTTCGGTTTCATTGATCTGCACTTCGCTGGTGGCAAAGCCTTTTGCCCGCGCACGCTCCTGCAGCCAGCGGCCGAAAAACGTCTTGCCCGTACCGTACTCACCGCGCACCGCCTTGAAACCGCCGCGACCGGCAGCAACCGCATCCAGTTCCTGGTCCAGCGTCGTCGCAAACGTGTCGATGCCCACTGCGAGCGCGTCGAGCCCGGAGCCTGGCACTGTGCCGCGGCGTAGCGCGCTGATGATGTCGTCCCGTCTGGCTGCACTAATCATTGGGCGTTTCCGTTCATGACAATCCTGAACTGCTGGAACAACAAATTGCGATTGAGTTCTACCGTACCTGCACCGTCATCGACGACCAGCACACTCGCCTGGTCGACATTCAGGATCCGGCGCATCGCGCTGAGCAAGCCATTAAGGCGCACTTCGGGCATGGCAAGGCGCTGTGCCAGTGCCGTGCGCGACAGCTTGCCCCCGCGTTCAGACAGCGCGGTAAGCAACTTGTGGGTTGTTTCGTCGGGCGGCGCCACGCGTGCGGCCAGTGCGCGCTGCGCTGCAAAGACGTCGCTTTGCAACAGCGCGCCGATCCAGTCCTGTGCAGTCGCCGCTGCCAGTACCGGCAGCGCATCCACATCGAACAATTGCTCCTGTCCGACCGGTGCCTTGGACGCTCGCCGTGGCGGCGCCGCGCGCGCTACAACCGGCTGCATCGGCATCGGCATTGCAGCGGCGATGTCGGGCAGGTCCCACCACTCCGGTTGGGGTGGCGCAGCCGACTGCCAGCCAGCAAGGGCCAGGCGCGACGGGACAAAAACACTCAAGGGCACCGTCACTTCCTGGGGCGACACGCCGCCATGGTAACCGTTCTTGCGCCCCGCATAACGGGCACTCTCACTCCACAGGCAGGCAACAGCCTTTGCACCGCTCGCGGTACGCACCCGGCCGCCGCTGAACACGATCTCGTTGTCGTTCAGTGCAGTGTCGCCTGGCCGCCAGCGGTCGCTGTCGCCGCCAACCACCAATGCGGTGCCGTCTTCAAGCAAATGCCCATGATCGGCGGTGACGATGACGACACGTCGTGCGTCGCGCGCCTCGCGCAGAATCGGCAACAGTAACCGCAAATCATCCAGGCTCCACCGCTGGTTAAGCTGGTCGGGGCCACTCAGGTGATCGTCGATGGCGTTGTAGACAATGCCGACGACTTTCTGCCTGGCGTTTGCAATTGCAGCGCGAACTTCCCCAGACAAGTTGGTCGAATCGCTTAACTCGCCCTTGTGGAACAGGCGTGGCTTGTGATCTTTCGAAGACTGTGCGAGTAGTGCTGGATGGGCCGCGAAGCCAGCCTTCTCATGCGAGGAGCCGCCTGTCGTCAGCTTGCCGCATAACAGCGTTGCGCGACTCACCTCTGTAACAGTAGGCAGGGCAGCGATGCCAGCCAGAGGCAATGGGGCCGAGGCACGGACCATCTCCTCCCAGCCGAGCCGTTCAATGCGCGCAAACAGTTCACGGAAAATACTGGTGCTCAAACCGTCGACCACCAGCAGCAGTACTGGATGGCGAGCAGCCAAGGGAGCTACCACCTGATCGAGTACCGCTTCGAGCGGCACAGTCGATTCGTCGGCAACCGGCGCTTGTGCGTTCCAGCGCTGCAGCGCGAGGCCAAAAGGGCGCGCCATGGCATTGCGGCGTGCGGCGACGGCCGAACGCAGCGCCTCATACGCGTGCGATACCTCGACCAGCTCGTCGCCACCGAGCAGGCGAAAACGCGCCCAGTCGACAAACGCGCCTTCCGACGCCTGCCAGCGCACGACTGCGCTGACGCTTGTACCGGGATTCGGTGGGCGAACCAGCCAGCGCGCGAGTCGCCGCGCCATGGCAATCCGATCGGCACGTTGCGGCTGGGTCGATGCGAAAACGTGCGCCAGCGCCCGGCCCGCGCTTTCCTCAACGACCTGCAAAGTGGCCTGCGTGGCCGATTGGGCATGCGCGGCGAGCGCTGTGGCAAACGACCGCATGCGTTGGTCGAATCCGGTGGGCAGCACATCGCTGAGATGGGCAAACTCGCTCACACGCAGTTCCTTGAGCAACGCGTCGGCTCGGTCCAGCGCAGAGCGGTATTGCTCTGGGGCGTCCACCGGGGCCAGCAGCTGGCGCGCAGCGCCTGCCCATGCTCGGCCTTCGCCCACGCCAACATGGACGTCATTAACGAAGCGCTCGAGCCGTATCGTCGCGTGCGCCAACGCGGCATTGCCTTCGGCCTGCGTGCAATACAGGACACCACAGACGAGTCCCAGCGCCAATGCGTCGCCGGTGCGGCCTGCCTCCACGCAGGCCAGTACCATGCGTCCAGCAACGCCTGACGATTCACCCAGCCAGCGCAACGCATCGGGTCGCGCTTGGGCTGGCAGCAAGTTCAGCAAACCGTCCGCCCCCTCTTTCATGGTCCATTCGAGCAGCGCGGCGGCGTCGGGCCGCGCCACATCCATTTGCAGGAAGCGCAGCAGCAGTTCCTTCCACGCCGTTTCAAGATCAAGAAATCCGCTTGGCACCGGCGCATAATCACCTTGTGCCGCAGCGTCCACCAGCGCCTGCGGCATCCATGCCAGCCGGCCGAGGCGTGCATCGACTTCCTTGGCGCCAAACATCTGCTGCACGATCACCCAGCCTTTCGACTCGAAGACGCGCGCGCGCGCCAGGCGCGCCAGAATATCTTCCGCAATCGCGTTTGTCCCTAGCGGCGTCAACACAATCATGCCGGCCGTGGCCGGGTCGAGTTGTTCGGCATCGCACAGCGCCTCGCGCATTGCCAGCATCGATTCGCACCAGCGCAGGCTAAACTGGCGACCGAGCTGGGTGATGGTGGCGGGCCATTCTTGCCGGATATCGGCGCGCATGGCCACCACCAGCGCGATCTGCTTGCTCGCCAGCACAGCGTCAAGCTGCGCCGCAATTTGCGGAACCGACAAACTCATGGCTGTGTGCTCCGGCGCGTAATCCTCCAGCTCAGGCTCAGTTCCAGCTCGTGATCGCCATCGAGTTGCTCCTGCAGCGATTTCAACAGTGATGTTGCGGCAGCGCTGCCGAGGTCATGCTGCTGAGCCTCTTCCACCAATACCGTTGCAGGGTGCACAGACCCACCAGGTGCCGGCACCGGTACGACAGGAAGCGGGGCTGGATCGCCAACCGTTGGACTCGGCAGCGAATCGGCAAGCGGGGGCACGACAGCCGTCACGGTCAGCAAGCGCACCGCATCACGGTCAAGTTCTTCCAACCGTGATTTGAGGGGGATGACGTGTTCATCGCGGCCCAACGCCTCCGCCAAAAGCTGCAAAATGATCTGGGCTGCTGATTGCCGGTGGTCCTTCAGGTCCCCCATGGCGTCAAAAATATTCCATTTCGCCGAGGCCAGCGCCTCGACCACGCTACTCGCCTGCGCGATGCTGCGACCCACAGCCGCTTCCGACGTTTCAGTTGGCGCGGTGGCCAGCGCCTGCACCAGATCGGCATCGCTTGCCGCCTTCAACCCCGCCAGCAGCGCCTGCGCCGATTCGCTCGTGCGCACGCGCTCATCGGTCGATGCATGGTAGCGCGTTGCGCGGTAGCGCACCGACGCCACCAGCGTGCCTACTGCTTCGCGCTTGTCCAGCACTTTGCTGCGCACCTCATCGACCAGTCGCCCGACGTTGCCGGCATTGAGCGTTTGCGGCACGGTCAGGCCAAACAGGCTTGCCGCGCGGGTCACTGCCTTGGCCCAGTGCGCTGCGTCTGGCAGTGTCTGCTCACGCAATTCGAGGTCGTCCGCAAGGTTTTCAACATTCGGATCGACCGGACCGCCGTGCTGCAGGAAGCGCCGGTTGGTGAGCGCAGCAAAGCTCATGATGATGAGGTTTTGTATTTCCAGCGGCAGCCCCATCGGCGTTGGCAGATCGATCCAGCGGCGCAAATCCGCCACCTTCATGGCGCCGCCGCCGTCGCGCGCATGGCTTTGCGCAAAGCGCGCGCGCCAGTGGTCCTCGACCAGCAGGTGGGTTTCGCCCATTTGCCCTAATTTGCAGGGGTTCACCACGGCGCGCACCAGTTTGCGCGTCGCTGAATCCTGCACCAGGCCGCGGCGGTCGGGCGCTTCGATGGCGCGCTGCACCTCCGCCCACACCTTGCGCACCAACGATGGCTTGATGTCGACGTCGAAATCGGGGTGCGCAGGATATTGATGCGCAAAGAGCTGCCCGAGCAGGGCGTTAAACGCTTCCTTGAAGTCGGCGCCTACCGGCGGGCGGAGCGTCAAGGTGGTGTCCAGCGAATGGAATTGCTGGTCTGCCGTCAAGACATTGCTGACCGCGTCACGTGGCTCGACGCTGATGCCATATGCCACCTCAAGCTGGCTGCGCAGTTTGATACGCAGCGTATCCATCTGATTTTTGGCAAGCGCCTTGGCCTGGCCCCGATCCGTCGAACTCAGGTGGCTTGCATAGCCTTCAAACCGTTCGCCCGACAGGATATGTTCCAGCACCACGAGACGACCCAGGTCGGCCAGCGCCTTGTGGCTAAAGTGCGAGGGCAACCAGACCAGCGTCTGCGTATCGTCGCCGCGGTAATCGGCCAAACGGGCAAGATCGTCGGCGGCGCTACGATTCGGTTCATCGAACGGGAAGTCGAGCACCACCGTCCATGCGCTAGGCCGGCCACGCAAGCGCTCGTCCGTCATTTCTCGCACATTTTCGTACACCAGCTCCACGTCGCGCCGGGTGCCGCGCCAGTTGAACGCGTAGGCGTTGAACAGCACGTTATCGTCCGGAATGCCCAGTTCGCCGAACAGGGCTTCGCGCACCTTCCTGCGCCGGTTGCCCGCATTATCGTGGGTGCCGGCCGCGCGCAGAATCGGCTCGATGTCGACGCCCGTGACCTGCAATGAGACCACTGGATTGGCATCCTCGGTCATCTTGATTTCGCCAATCTCGGAAGCCCAGTCGCGGCACTTGCGCAGCACGTCCTGTGCCTCGCGGCCGGGAATCGGGGACCTGAAGGTACCGTGATTGAGCGCGGCCAGGCGTTGCCCCGTCAGACCCTTCAGCGACTCCACTTCGGGAACCAGCGCAGCCAGCAGCAGCGTCTTGAGCAGGCGGCCGTCGTTGCGCAGGTTTTTTGCCGCGGTGAGGTCCGCCTGACCCAGCTTGATCGCTTCCAGCGTCACGCCGTGCTGGCGCTCAAGCATGGGCAGCAGGCGCTGGTTGAACAAGCGCTTCGCGTTATCGAAGTGCAGGCGCATGCCTTCCGAGAAGGGTTCATCGCCCTCGCAAATGGCGTCGTACAGGTCACCGACTGGAATCAGTTGGCCCAATTCGAGGTCTTCGCGCCGGTCCACTAGCAGTTGCATCATCAACTTGAGCGCGGTGCGTTCACGCTGGAGGGCGGCCGACACGGCGATCAGCGTTTGTACCAGTGCCGGCGAGAATGGATACACCTTCTGGAACATGTCGCGGTCGGCCGACGTCGTCAGCAAGGTCTCCAGCACATCCTTGCGCAGGGTCATGTCGGCAAACGCGGCATGCAGGACCAGCCTTGCCGCTTCATCTTTTGGCCGCAGCACACGCCTTTCGGCGATCGCCGGCAGGTTCCGGTCTTCGAGGGTAATACGGTGAAAGCGCGCTTCCCAGTGGCGAAGCACGTCGCTGAACTGGGCCTGCACCGAACCGGCCAGATTTTCGCCGACCAGGTCGCGCAAGTCGCGCTGGCGCGCAACGAAGCTAATCAAGGGAATCGGGCGATCCGCATTGGTGGCCTCGACCAGCTTGACCAGCTTGGTGCCTTCGCGGCTGACAAAGCCCACGTCCGCGGCATGGCTTGCCAGCCACAACACCAATTCATCGAGGAACAAGATGACGGCATCGTAGCCGAGCGCTTGCGCGTGCCGGGTCATGATGCTCAGGCCATCGTCGAGCGACACATACGATTCGCCGCTGCCGCTGCTGGCAATGGTGCGGTAGGACGAGAAAAACTGTCCGATCAGGTCGCCGACCAGGCGAGCGCGCTCCTCGCCGTTGGGCGCCTCCAGCATTGCCGCGTCAAAGCTGATGGCGTCCCAGCCGCTGGCCATGTCGCCCCAGCCGTCGGCATCACCATTGCCGGCACTGCTTGCGCCATCGTTCAACTGCGTAAAGAAAGCCGCATCGCCGATTTGCTCGCGCATGCGCCGGGCGTCGCCGAACAATCCTTCCGCCAGATAGAAACCGGGCACCGGCGCGCCGGGGTGCAGCTTGCGCACGTATTCGGCGTATTGGCCAAGAATTGCGCTTTCCATATCGCGCGCGCCGATCATGTGGTAGGGGACGAGCAGGAATTTCTTGCCATCCGTCCAGCCATTTCGTGCGACGACGTCGGCCAGTTCGGGAATCGAACGGGCTTGGGTATTGCCGGCCAATAGCAGGTTCAGTACCGCCATGAAGTGGGACTTGCCCGACCCGAAACTACCGTGCAGGTAGGCCGCCTTGCTTCCGCCTGACGCGACCGATTGCTTGATGAAACCGAGGGCATTGGCGAAGCTGTCGACCAATTGCGGCGTGACAACGTAATCACGCAAGGTTGCATCCGCTTGGGCAACGCCTTCGGACAGCTTGAGCACAAAGTCACCTTGGTGAACGCGCTCGGGGATATTGATCAGTTCTCTTAGAAAAGTCATGGCTGTTTACATCTTTCTCGGGCGCAGCAAGCAAATGCGAATGTCAGTTGCGTGTACATATTTAAAAAACATGTTAAAAAATCGATAAAAATTTAAGATGTTGCAGAGAGGGCTGGTATCTGGCTCATGCCTTCGCCTTCCTGCCGCGCTTGGCCGTGGTCGCTTCCGGTTTCCATGCCCGCAAATCGTCTGGCGTGCAGCCGAGCGTGCGGGCTTCCTCGAGCACGAAGCCCTGGTAATAGTCACCCATGCGCTCGCCGTAGACCGGGTCCACCTCGTTGTGCCATTGCTTAAGCCAGGGCAGCAATTCCAGCAAGCCGGCCAGCAGGGGTTGCAGGCGGGTGGGCAGCCAGCCTTCATTTTCCTTCATGTCGAGATAAAAGCCGGCGATCGCGGTCGCTTGTTGCAGATGGTTCCAGCCAGCCCAGGCAATGATTAAGCTGCCGTCGGTGCCGCGTTCGCAGCCGGGGTAGCTGACCCAGCGTTCCTTGGGCACGTCCAGGCCGCCGCGCAAGCGCCACGCATCGGCCTTTAAAAAATCGGCGCTTTTATATTTGGGCGGGACAGGGATCTGGCTCGCATCTTCGCCATCATCCTCGCGCCGCTGCAAGGCCCACGTGTTTTCCCACTGCGCGCGCTTGCGCAGGCCGGTGTCCTTGTAGCGCAGAATCGGCAGGAAGGGGACCGCTTCGCCTGCCACCAGTTCGGCAACGACCTGGCCAGTGTCGAAATCGGCATGGCCGGCGTATAGCTGCGCGATGTGCATGAAGTCGGCATCCTGCCGGGCCGCGTCGGCCAGCCGGCTGGTCGATGTCAGTTGCGGCGGTTGCTCGGCATTGGTGACCCAGTAACGCGGTAATTCCAGCCTGGCCAGCAGCCAGTCGCGCAGCGCAGCCTGTTCCAGCGATTCCCACGACGGAGAATTCCAGCGGCGCTTGTATTCGGGGCGCTCGATCAGGGCGATGTTGCGGTCGCTTTCGATCAGGTCGATGCGACGCTGGACGACGCGGCGGTAGTCTTCGGGCCAGTGGCGCGGAATCTCTGTTACTGGCGTCGAACCGTGGCGCTCGAACCACGTCGTTTGCTCCGTGCCGGCAGCCATGCGGCGGGCCAGCACGATTTCAAATGCACGCTCGCCGAGCGCCACGTCAATCGGAGCCATATATTCAAAATTGAGACCATTAAGAGCTGAGGGAAGCAGGCTGTAAAGGCTGTAGCAGCGCCAGTCGAGTTCCTCTTGGCTTGCAATCATCAGACGCCGAAGGTGGCCGTCGTCTGATTTGGCCGCGTCGAGTATAGCTCGGGTGGGTACTGTTTCGATGCCGCTGCCGGCCATTAGCACTGCAGGCTGCGAAGCGCCAAGCTGACGGGTTTGGCTATCGAGGCGAGTAGCGATATCAAGCGGGGGGCAGTCAATGTGTGGAAATTCGGCGACCTTAGTAGAATTGAAAGCAAAGAAAAATTCCCACATGTCCCCTCTGTGGCCCTCGTTGATGCCACCGCCACCCTTATTGTGACATACCTGCTTCAGCCAGAAGCACGCCACCGACGAGTTGAGCTGTCCAAGCAATCCGAGGTACTCGTCTTCGCTGGATCCGGCAGGCAGTTTGATCACTGGTGCCGTCTGTTTGAAGACTTTGCCGCCACGGTCGAGGACGAAGTGATTGTGGGTGGCGACTTCGGCGAAAGTAATTGTCAGCGGACGATTTAACCGTGCTCTGTAAATCTCTCTTAGGTCCCACCAGCGCAAACCCTTCTGTTCGATCGGCACGCCAAACGCTTTTCGTTCCTTTAGCGATGCCCGGTAGGGCCAGAGATAGTGTGTGTGTCCGTTAATTTGAGCAATCGGAAGATCCACTCCAGTTTGGTCATAGGGCCAAAGTACACATATGTCTGAAATACAGGACCAGTCCCGGACCGTGTCGCCCTCTCCAATAAGTCTCGTTTGGGATAAACCGAGTCGAGTCAGGGCAGTTGATGGCACCATCAAGCAGTTATCTTCGCCGGTAATGACGAGGTAACCAAGGTCGGCCTTTGCATCCAGCAATGGGGTGCCGCGAGCTTCTATTTCCTCGCGCAGTTCGGCTGCCCCGCCGCCGCCAATGCTCCAAGGATGCTTGCCGAATATTCCACGCTCTACGTCCGCTACACTTACGAAATCGCTTTCTGACCCAGCGCGATCGATTTGACCAAGGATTGCAGACCACACGAGACCAAACGCTGGGTCATCCGGCGTAATCGGCTCTCCCTTGATGCCCATCACCGTCCGAATTACTTCGCTGACTGGAACCCTATGACGGCCAAACAGGATAACCGTTGGCGTGCCATGTCCTGGGATATAGGCTCCTGACGTGTCCACTACATGTGTAAGATCCAACCGTGGCAGCACTTCCTCAATGATCTTGCTGCCGAACTCGCGCTTCATGAACGAGTTGGCGGTGATCAGGCCGACAAAACCGGCGCCCACGCCATCGTTGCCAGTAATCGCCAACTCAAAGAGCCGCTCGGTAAACGGCGCCCCGAGCGAGTATTGACGGTGGCAGCTTGCATATTTCTTGCGGTAGGCAGCATTCAGCGCCGCATCCTTAACGACGATGTAAGGCGGGTTGCCCACCACAGCATGGTATTGTCGTCCCAGTATCCGCTGCACTTCGGCGAGGTCTTCGCTGGCATACGCGTGTGCCAAGCCCGTGTCGACAAACGATTCTGCGCTCTGGAACATGTCTTCGGTATCTTTCAACCCGAAGCGATTGCCGTGTAGCAAGCTGTCGCCGATGGCGACGTTGATGTGGAAATCTGGCGCCTCACTCAGCCGTTGCACATCAGCCGCCTGCAGCGCCGCAAGCAACAGTCGGAATCGCGAGATGGCGACCGCGAACGGATTCAGGTCGACGCCGGCCACTGCGTCCAGCGCCTTTTGCGCAACGTCGCGTCGGTTGCGCGTCGGTTCCGCACGCGACCATTCATCAACCATTCTCTGAAATCCGCCCAACAAAAAGTGGCCCGAACCACAGGTGGGGTCGATCATGCGCACTTCACGGTAGCCAAACTCCCGGATGGCTGGCGTCAGCGTTCGGTCGAGAATGAATTCTTCAACAAACTCAGGCGTTTGCAGCAGCGCGTAGCGCTTGCGCGTCGCTTCCGACAGATCTTGATAGAGATCGCCAAGAAAGCGGGTGTTCCAGGTCGGGTCGGTAAAGTCGTGCAGCAGTGCGCCGGTATTCGGGTCTTGCTGCTGCCAGAATTGGCGCAAGGCCATGGCTGCATCACCGCTGATGCCAAGCCGGAAAACAGGGTTGTGTGCCTGATCAAAAAAAGTATGCAGGCCGGGCAGAGTGCCAGCTTCCATGAAGCACGCCAGCAGGTATTCGCGGTCGCTCTCCAGCGGGTGCACACCGAAATAGGCTTCGTGGCGGTCGCGTGCCAAGTCAAGCCGGCCGCTGACGGGCGTGCCGCCGAGCCATGGGCGCTCGACCAAGGTATTGTCTTCGATGAAGCGCAGGAAGACGCAACTTAACAGCCAATGCACGCCCGCCTGGGTGATGACCTGGTCGGCCCAGATCTCAAACGTTTCGGCCGTGCGGTCGACGTCGCGCGCGGTCTGCCACTCGCCTTGCAGTGCTGGCTTGAGGTCGGGCACTTCGCTGATGCGCTCGCGCAGGTCGGCTTCGAGCGTGGTGAGCCGACGCTTGAGGTCGTTTAAAAGCTGCTGAGCATTAATCATTGGTCGGGTCTTATATATTGGTATTGTTGCAGCAGGGTGCAGCGCTTTGTGTTTTCATGCGGCAACCGTCGTGGCACGATGTTCGTTTTCAATCCACGCATGAGGCAGCCACAATGCCTGGCTGGTGTTGATGAGTGGTACGGGCAGGCCATCGATCACGGGCAAGCCCTGTTTGTGCGTCGGCAGCAGCAGCCACAAGGATGGCGTGCAGCCCGGCCGGCCGACAGCTGCTTCAATCTCGGAAATCAATGGCATCAGCTTGTAGCGGGCGAGCAGACCGACGTTGGTCAGCAGCAGCGGGGCGGGGCTGTTCAGCAGTAGCGGTTTGATGCTGACCAGCGTGCGCTGCACTAGGCGTTGCAGGTTCGCCCAGTCACGGCTTCCCGGTTCGGCCGCGTCGGCACGCAGCACGGTGTTCCAGTCGCTGATATTCGCCGCGCTGGCGCCGCTGCGCAGCGCTTTCAGCAGCAGGGCGTCGAAGCTTAGCCGCTGCAGCGGTGGGTTGTTGCCGGTGCCCAAGCCAAACCGGCGCAGCAGTTCTGCTTCTGCATTGCGGGCCTGGCGCGGTTCGACGCTCAGGACCAGCATGCCGCCCGAGGTGAGTGAGCGTTGCAGTCGGATTTCGGCCAGATGGGCATCGGCAATGGCTACGGCTGCCGCGCTCGCGGAGCCGCCGGCAAGCGACGCGTCCGGCAGCGTGGTCTGGCGCGAAAACATGGTCGTGTTGCCGGCGGTCGGGCGGTTGCCCAACGTCGGGCAAAGATAGGTGCCGACGCCATCGACCATGCTCCATTGCAGGGGCGCGGCCACTTCTTCCAGCAAGCGGTCCAGCGCCGGGCGGTTGGGCAAGGGCAGCGCGTCCGGATAGCGGCCACGCACCCGGTCTTGCAGTTCGGTGTCGATCAATTGCCGGGCGCCGATCAGTGCGCCCAAGGACTGGCGCAAAGCCAGCACTGCCGGCATGCCGCGGCTGTAGATTTCCTGTCGGCTGGACAGGGCGGCTTTGCGCGATGCCGATGTGGACAGGCGCAGCAGGCGCGCCGCCGACATCGCGCCGGCGCTTGCATCTTGCGGCTGGCCGTCACCCACGGATGCAAGCGGCACTTTGACGGATTCGAGCGCTTCGAGCGCGCGCGCTGGCGGCATCAATGGCTCTGCCAGCGCGCAGGTGTCGGCCACGGTGCCGAGTTGGCGCGCGTAGTCGGCCCATGCGGCGCTGGTGGCGATCAGCGGGGATGGCTGATGTTCAAAGGTGTCGAAGCGGGGCTTTTCGAGGTGCGATTCCGCCTCCAGCGCGCCGCGCAGCACGGCGCTGGCAAGTTGCAGTCGTTCGGCGTCGTCCTGGACTGCGCAGCCGCGCATCGCCAGCAGCGCCAGCGCCGCCTCGTTGACGGTCATGACCTGGCCCTGGTTGCGGATCAGTTCGTCGAGCTGCTGCCGGACGATTGTAAAAATGGGCTTCTTGAGCCAGCGCACGCGCGCCTTGACGAGCGTATCGGCCAGGACGTTACGGTCCACATTGCAGGCCGCTGCCGATTCGCCGAGCGTTGGCCAGTGGCCGGCGGATCTGGCGTCGGTTGGCCGGCCGGCGTGATCCTGGCCGGCATCCTGGCTGACGTCCTGGCCAACGTCCAGGCCAAGGTAATGGGCCAATGCCACTTCCTCCGGCACGTCGTCACCGGCCGGCCGGCGCGGCAGCAAGTGGTTCGCCAGTTCGTTGACGCTTGCCGTCTCGTCGCTTGGCTTTTCGTCGTCGACATCGAGCACCGTGGTCCAGCCATGGATCAAGTCGGGGCGCAGGTGCGCCAGTTCCTTGGCGATGAGCCGGATCTCCTTGCGGATCTTGTCGCCGACGCCGCGCAGGTAGCGAAAGCGCACGCGGTCGACGGCCAGCAGTTCGCGCACGTTGTGCACGCCCATGCGCTCGAGCACAACCTGCGCTTCCAGCGTGTAGCTAAGTTCGGCCATGGTGGTGGTCGGCGTGGCGATGAGGGCAGTGGCGGCGAAACCGACCACTTGTGGTGGGTGCTGGGTCTGGCGCGCCGCGAAAATGGCGCGCCAGTCGCGCAGCATTTCTTCTGCGTTGTCGTAGCGTTCGGCGTAATTGCGGCGCAGGGACTTTGCGAAGAAATGCGTAAAACCTTCGCGTACGACGGGATCGAACACGTCGCTGGCAATGGTCGCTTCCACGTCGAGCATCGCCGGGGCGGTGCGCTCGTCGCCCCATCGCGGTGGCTTGCCGATGGCCATTTCGTAGAGTGTAACCGCCAGCGCAAAACGTTCCGCGTACAAGTCCCAGCGCACCGGTTTGCGCAGGCTGAGAAATGGGTCGAGGTAGGGCGGTGTGCCGGCGGTAATGTTTTCAGCCGGCGTACGACAAAGCGAGAAATCGAATACGACAAGTTGCAGCTTGCGTGAGCTGGCGTCCCGGATGCCAATATTTTCGGGCTTGATGTCGCGGTGCGCCACGCCGTGATCTTCTAGCCTGCATGTTTCATAAACCGGCAATCTGGCGAGCCGCCTTGCTTGCCGCAGCCCCGGTCAGTGTGATTTGAGATCGTCAGACGAAGTTCTCCCTACCCACTCGCAGTGGGGGTTTGTAAAAG
>Ga0326734_1000190_pt1 | contig 18163 bp, 25 predicted proteins | sample 15_GP2_1315_FD_207944 | JGI IMG/M metagenome (GOLD analysis project Ga0326734, IMG submission 207944) | Glacier ice microbial communities from Ngari, Tibet, China - 15_GP2_131.5 | ecosystem: Environmental > Aquatic > Freshwater > Ice > Glacier | place: China: Ngari, Tibet | collected 2018-07-18 | reverse complement strand
GAAAGATTGCGGTGGCTTCTATGTTGGAAAAATACGATCAAGAATTTTTAAAGATACTCTTCTGAAGAAGCTTCTCTTTTAACTTAACACGGCTGATCGGTTCCTTGCACTCTTGCTTCGTGTTGTCTTCGCCAAACACGACAACGCCGTTTCGTATCTTTGCTTCTGAAGAACCAGGCAACGCCTCGTTAGGAGTGACGACAGAATCCGTTGCAATCTTTTTAAGATACTCAAGTCTTTTCAGATCTTTCTTAGAAAGATCTGAAATTGCTATGATCGCAGAACCTCGCGCCGCCGAGTTTGTTGGATTAAGTCCAGGATAAATTTCAGGAGGTTTACCGACGAAACATAATTTCATGTCATCTGACTCCGGTATGAAGAGCACATCACCTTCCTGTATCGAGAATGGATTACTGATACCGTTAAACTTCAGAATGTAATCGATAAGACCAGAATCACCGTACGCCACCTTGGCAATAATATCCGGTCTCATTGCAAGATCTGCAGTAACCTGTATTGCGTTCTTTACTTGGACCTCTTTGGTCCATGAAATAGATGCACGGGTAAGATCCATGATGGTGTGTCCCTTTATCAAAATTCTCAGCTTACTCAACAATACGGGGATTCTTATCACGGTTATTTATCTACGAAAATAGTTTTATTATTTTTACCGGGTGTTGAACTATTAGAGTATTTTTTGCATTATAATAGTAAATCAATTTAACACTAATTTTTACGAAATGGGACTTAAGGACTTTTTCTACGATTCAAGTAAGGAGGAAACTCCTAAAGAACCCACAAAAACTGTGGGACATAAACAGGCTCCTGTATACGGGGACCCTGCCACGAATTCATTCTTACAGCAAGGCCAATTTACGCCAACTGTACAACAGCCTCAGCCGTTTACCAACAACAGCTTTCTGAACACAGTGCCTAACCAGATGTTTAATCAGGCACCACCTTTGGTAACAGTACCAGAGCAACGTCACCTCGATCATATTGCAGCCATTCTTTTAAAGACAAATGCGGGTCGGCAAGACTTCTACTCATTCATGAAAATGGTGAAAAAGATGTCTGTAGGTACGTCAGGCCCTGCACTGTGGACCAATTCGTATGCTGCATTTTCTGCAATCAACGACAACGCATCTTCCGACGGTCTGATTGAATCTGCTGTAGAATATGAGACTGCGTTGACCAATGATGCAAACGCTGCCAAGCAGCGCCATGACGGCAAGTTCAACGACGGTGCATCTGATATCGGCCGACTGACCAATCTGCAAACCTCACTACAGACTGAGATCAAAACGCTAGAGGATACTCTTCTCTCAAAACGGGAACATCTCCAACAGGCCAATTTAGATTTACAAGCTGCAACGAACAAGGCAACTTCTTCATTCACGTCTTACGGTCTTGCAACAGCAGCAGCTGTACAGGAGATCCAGCTTTTCAAACAAAACATCAACGCATACCTAACCCCACAAATCTCACAGTAATGAGCGACATCATCACCACGCCCGGCCAATCGTCCTGGCAGAAACCTGAAAAAACTGTAGGCTATATCATCTTAGGAGGCATCGTAGCAACAACAGCATACTTTTGGGGGATCATCGTTCCCTTCCTTGTCGACATGGTATTTGATACCGTAAAGCTGGGAATCGGACTAGGAGTTCTCTTCCTCATGTTTCTTGCAGTCACGAAGGGACAAACATTTTTCTGGTACCTTGGCCAACGTTTGTTCCGTACAATTGCAAGTGCTTTCGTAAACACCGACCCAATCGGAATTATGAAAGATTATATCAAGGACACGGAGAACGAAGCTGATAAGATGTTAAAAGACATTGCGGACATCCAAGGTGGCAATGAACTAATCAAACGTAAACTTGCAGAGAACAACTCGAAGGTAAAAGACCGATTGGATCTGGCAACAGCTGCTCAACGCACCGGGGATGCTGATTCTGCTGAGAACTATTCATCGCAGGCCGCGCAGCTTGCAGAATATAACGAACGGCTGAAGCCCATGGCAGACACCTCTTCAAACGTGTTGATCGTACTTAATCAGATCTACAAAGCTGCAACGCGTCAGATCGAGAATGCAAAGTTCAAAGTCAACATCTTGTCCGACGAGTACGACCTTATCAAACGTACAAGCTCTGCAATGAAATCTGCGATGAACATCCTCAGCGGCAATAAAGACAAGAAGTACTTCTTTGACCTTGCTTCTGATGCTGCCGCAAACCAGATGGCTAACAGCCTTGGTCAGATCAAACAGGCTATGAAGTTCAGCCAAGGTTATGTGAAGGAGATGGACATTCAAAACGGTGTCATGAGTGACAAAGGCAAGCTGCTGCTTGACAAATACCAGAAGGGCGATTTCTCTGAACTTCTGTCAGGTGGGCAAACGCCTCAGCCTGTACGAATGAATGCAGCTGGTCAAGCCAAACAAGGGAATGATGCCTACTCGGCCCTTCTAGACTAAGATAATAAAGTGAGTGTAAAATTGAACTATTTTACACTCACTTTTGTTTTACATTTACAAACCACAATAACACACTTACAAGTAATGGCAAAGTCCAAATTTACCGCAACAAGCAAAAAAATCATTCGTAAGATCTTCCACACCCAAGGAATCATCAACGTAAAACCGTTGGCTCGCCCGGTCGCAGCTGATCGTACGACCGCAAAAATTTCAATTTAATTTTCACAAATCCACAAACAAGTAAGAATGAAAACCCAAGGCAAATTGTTGATCGGCTTCCTAGTAATAGTCGCTCTGTTTTTCGGTATCAATAAGATCGTAGGATCAGGATTGATTGGTAAGAAGGCCCAAGCAGATTCTGTGGTCCTCAGCTCTATCTCGCTTCCGGAAGGTTCCGTAGGTTCCGGCTCAAACATTGCAGCACCGCTGCTGCCCCTTCCTTCAGAAAAGCCATCCGAAAAAGGCACGAAGGTTGTTTGGCAGATCATGGCATGGAATTCTCAAATGGCCGGCATCTATGCCAACGGCGGGCCACAGACAACACAAGGTTCGGCAATGTCAGCCAACGGTGTTGACATGACAATCGTTCGTCAAGATGATACGTCGAAGATGCAAGCAGACTTGCTCAAGAATGCAACTGACTATAAGAATGATAAAAAGACTCCAGGCCTGCTTGTTTCAATCATGGGCTCAGGTGTTCCTGCTTTTACTTCTCTAAACAAGCAGCTCGAGAAAGTCGGTAGTCATCTTGTCATCGTGCCTTACTCGGTAGGTAAATCAGCCGGCGAAGATGCTCTATGGGCTCCAAAGGAATGGCTAGATAATCCAAAGAATGCACTCGGCAAAACTGTTGTATGTTTTCTCCACGACGGTGACCAAGATATTGTGCTCAAGTGGGCTTCTGATAATGCATTGAAGATCAATCCAGATCCTTCTACTCACGATGATGAAGCACTGAACTTCATGTCGGCACCTGACTTTCTTGAAGCATGCAACATCTACATCAACGGTACCACGTCTTCTGTGACAAAGGTTGTCAAAGGTAAAAACACCGGTGTCAAGATGGATGTTAAGGCAGACGCTGTGGCAACCTGGACTCCAGGTGATGTAAATCTTACGAAGAAGAAAGGTGGATTGGTGAAGGTGGTTTCTACGAAAGACTATTCAAACCAGATGCCTAACATCATGCTCACCACCAGTGATTGGTACAACGACCACCAGAAAGAAGTGGAAGGCATGATCACTGCTTTCTCGGTTGCGGCTGATCAAGTGAAGAGTCATCCAGAAGCACTCAACGCAGCTGGCGAAATGTCTGCCGAAGTATACGGCGACAAAGACAAAGATGGCAAGTACTGGGTGAAGTACTTCAAAGGAGTCGTAGAGCCTGACATTAACGGTGTTCCTGTCGAGCTAGGTGGTTCCAAGGTTTATAACTTTGCAGACAATCTAGGCCTGTTCGGTCTCAACCCTGGCTCTACAAACATCTACGCTTCTGTATACAAAGCATTCGGTGATGTTCAACACAAGCTCTATCCGAAAGATGTACCTGATTACACTCCGCTTGACAAGATGCTCGATCTGACTATCCTCAAGAAACTACAAGCGAAATACAAAGGTAAGTCGATGGCATCTGCCGAGCAGACCAAGTTTAGGAGCGATGAAGATATCAAGGTCAACGTTTCGAAGAAGGCTTACTCCATCGAATTCAACTCGGGCCAAAGCACATTCACTCCTGCCGCTAAACGTGAACTCGATGACTTGTTTGATGCACTAGTGGTAGCAGGTAATCTAAAAGTGGCAGTCCATGGTTATACTGACAACACTGGTAATCCTGATGCCAACCTCACACTCTCTCAGGATCGTGCCAATGCGATTAAGTCTTATCTCGAAGACAAATCGACTACTGCATTCCCAGAAGGACGAGTGGTAACCTATGCTCACGGCGAAGCTGACCCAGTCGCAAGCAACGCTACTGTCGCAGGCAAAGCTCTAAACCGCCGGGTAGTTATCATCCAAGGTAATTAATAACCACGCATATAAGAAAGGAAGCTTGTTGATTCAAGCTTCCTTTTTTAATTCATTTCAAAATTACACCATGTACCAAAATATTTTACACCCTTCGTGGGGACTGATCATCGGATTGATCATTGCATACCTCGTCATCCTTTATGCAGCTCTTGATTCCGTTCGTGGCTGGGTATTCTTTCTGGCAATCGGAGTTGCAGTCGTGGCCTTCTGGTCTATATCAGCTGCTGTATTAGTTGCAGGAATTTCATATACTATCAGCAATCCTGTTAATAGTGTCGTAGCTGTAGCAGCTTTCATTATCCTAGGTATATTCGTAGCTCTTCTTAAGTGGAGAGCTTATGTCATCGAACGTATCGGATATGGCATGTCAACTTCGGATGAGAAGAAGGATCTGGAATTTCGTCTCAATTCAGCAAAGAACTTCATTCCTAGTGCCAAGAAGAACAAAGCACGTATCTCCGGCTGGATCTCTTACTGGCCCTTCTATACTTTAGATTATGTGATCCTATTGGTATTCCGTGATCTGTTTGACAAGGTTGCAGAATGGACCGTTGGAATGTTCAACAGCATCACTGACAAAGTTTCTAACAATGCGATTGAATCGTATCGTAAAGAGGCATTGAAAAACTTACTATAGATTAACCACACCACGCGTACAATGAAATTACTAACAGACTTATTCAAACCAAACCACACGCCAACACAAACCACGTACGGCGCAATGGCGGCTGTTCAATTGGCATTGCTACTTGGATTCTGGTTGTTCTATCCTGCACAAATCTTTCCATCTCTTGGTGAAGTCATCGCAGCATTCGGAACTCTTATATCAGAACAACAACTCCTGGTAGAATTGTGGGAGAGCATGGTCACGGTTTTCCAAGCTCTTCTGATCTCAGCAATCATTGCACTTGGTATCTCATATCTTACTGCTCTTCCATTCTTCCGACCTCTTGCCTTCGTTGCAATGAAGATGCGGTATAATCCAATGATCGGCATCATCTTCTTTATCGCTTTACTCGTATCATCTGGCCACGGAGTGAAACTTTCTATCCTAATCGTAGGAACGACAGTGTACTTTATCACAGGAATGGTAGGCGTCATCATGAGTAAGACTGAAGAAGAAATGAATCACGCACGAACGCTTGGCATGTCAGAATGGAAAACATTTTATCAGGTGGTTGTTCTTGGCAAGCTTGACCAAATGTTGGAAGTTGTTCGTCAGAACTTTGCAATGATGTGGACACTCATCACCGTTGCAGAAACTATCTTCCAGTCCGAAGGCGGCGTCGGTCTTCTTCTATGGAAGCAAGGTCGTTACCTGCACCTCGATGCTGTGATTGCAATACAGATTCTTGTCATGTTTGTAGGAGCCGTACAAGATTATGGTTTCGTATTTCTTCGGAAGTTTATCTTCCCTTACGCAGACCTAGCTACATCACGATAGATGAAACTAGCTGCTATAAATTCAAGAATGGTTTTAATAACATGTCAATCGGATGCAATCGCCCTGACTGACATGTTCAAACAAGCAATTGACCTTCAGTTGTGCGACATAGTTGTTCTTCGAGATGAAGACTTTGATGTAGGAATACAGACGTTAGTAGATGTTAAATGCGTAAACATAATCGTACGACAAGAAGACAAATGGGTAAAGCTAAAGCATACTCAAAAAATAGAATCAACAATCACCAGAACAATCCCAAATCAAGAACAAAGTGAAGAAATTTCTAACTAGCATCGCTCTTCTTTTTATTGCAACTGCATCTTTCGCACAGGCAACAGACCAAGAGTCAGAATTTCATTCGTCAAATAACGCAAAAGATATTAAGCAACTATGTGGAGAAGTTGATAACGGCCCCAAACATCGTGCATATGTAAATCCTAGCGTTAGCTGGACTCCTGGTTACAAGCCATCGTATACCCTCGAAGCAGGCACCTGGGGAATGTCTAGCTACACTTCATTCGGTGGTATCATCGATGTCGTGGTCGTAGACCGCCGTGCTCAGTACTGGGTTGGCGTAAAGCCCTACTACACGATCTTTCAAAACGAAAAGTTGACGTACATGCTATACGTTGCTCCCAAATATAATCTGACAACCGGCTCGACCATGCTCGAATACGGCATCAACCAAAATTACACGTTGTCCAAGGATTGGCTGCTTGGCGTGACACTCGGAAACCAATTGACAGAAGATGGTAACAACATGACCTTCTTGTCACTCGGCATACTTTACCTTTTCCCTAAGAAATAGATGGCAAGCTCATTTGCACACGAGTACCTAGGTCCTCTTCTGACCCTGGATAATGTTTCGATGACCTTTGGCAAAGAACAAATACTTCGTGACATCTCTGTATGTGTCAGAGACGTTGTCAGGCCAGGAGTTGCACAAGGACAGGTTGTAGGTTTCTACGGCCGTTCGGGCATCGGCAAGTCCGTGCTTTGCAAGATCATTGCAGGTCTGCAGAATCCATCGACTGGCACGACCCGCTTCGGTGAGCAGCAGGATCTAGTTCACCCAGGCGCAGTTGGTTTCGTACAACAACGATATCCTCTGTTTAATCACAAGACCGTCATGGATAATCTGATGGTTGCAGCTAAAGCAGATTCTGGTGGCAAGATCACAAAGGATCGAGCAATGGATTTGGCTGATCGTTTCCGTCTTACTCCACATCTGACAAAATATCCTGCTCACCTTTCCGGTGGTCAGCGACAACGTACAGCCATTGCACAACAGCTTTTGTGTTCTGAGAATTTTATCATCCTAGATGAACCTTTCTCCGGCCTGGACATTGCGATGATTGACAAGACTGTAGAGATCATCAAAGAGATTACACTCCTTGATGAACACAACACGGTTGTGATTGTATCACATGATATTACCACAACGACTGCGCTATCTGATTCACTCTGGCTCATGGGTTATGAGTATGATGCAGAAGGAGTCCAGATTCCAGGTGCAACAATCCAACAGCGTCACATGTACAACCTGGTTGATATGGATCTAGCTTGGCATCCTGGCATCGAGAAGACTGCACTCTTCGGTCAGTTTGTTGAACACATCAAAGATGAAATTCGCAAATCATAATGGGATGGAACCGCAGAGTGCTGGCTAAAAGGTTTCCATGTGGAACAGTTGAGCTGACGGTCTATGATGTCTACTATGATGAGAAGGGTTTGCCGAACGGAAGATCGGCAAACCCTTCCACCGTTTTTAGTGGAGACGGATCACTGGATTGGCTAAGACAAGAACTAAAACAGATGGAGGAAGCAATAGACAAACCCATCATTGACATAGATAACTTCCCAGAGGAATTTGTGCGTTAGATACTTTGTGAAAATCAAAGATAGCATCCGAATCAAACCATTAGGTCAGGCTGACTCAACGGCGTCAACCTCAATAAAATCCAATGATAACTTCAAAGTCCTAAGCAAGGGTTTGTTAGATCTTTTGGATTTTTTGGAGTTAAACGACACAGAGACGGAACCTTCGATCACAATCCCTAACGGTAAGGTTGTAGGAAATTTTGGAATAGGTTCCATAAACACAGAAGGAGATCCGTTTTCGGTCAATACGGCCGGTGGAATCAGATCAGAAAGTATCAACTCTGATTATGCTTTCACTGGAAGACTAGTCATCAAACCTGTTATCGGAACCATTGCTCCTATAGAAGCAGGCGAAGTTAGGTTTGACGGAACTGCATTCTCTGGTTACAATGGCTCGGACTGGATCGACTTTGGTGGAGGATCTGCATTTGCATTTGGGTTCCCGAACATCGTACCGGTTGGAGCTACGGTCACCGTTGGAACGAACCGCCAAATCTTCGTGTACGGAAATTTAATAGTACGTGGTACATTGATTAACAACGGGGAAATTGTCTGCGCAAACGGTAATGTTACCCTAGACGGAGGAACATTCATCCAAAACGGAACGACAAATATCGTGACCTTTATTGTAGCATAAAAGAAAAGCCTCTCCTTATCAGAGAGGCTTTTCTTTTAGAACTTTATATCCTTTACGCCGGACAGAGGTTGTTGACCTCCGGATAAAACATCTCTCTCGCCAACGGTAAACTGTGTGATGACAGGTGCACCTTCTACGTCTTCCACTTTAAAGATTGCCAAACCACCAGGGCCTTTCCACCGTATCACAATTTCTGTTCTTGTCATACGGATAGGAAACCCTCTGCCGACTTCTTTTAATTGTGGAAATGTTTCCTCGCAAATGTCAAGAAGTTCTTGGGCTTTGGGTAAAACTGATTCATTCAACGATTCGTTAAATTCTTCGAAGAGCTTAATATAATTCATGTTGTATGTAAACGGTTTACTCTTATTGCATATAATGATTGTAAAAGAATCCCTTATAAAGAATTAAAGATGGAACTGTTTGAATTCATAAAAGTGATCTTTGAAGATCCTCAACGTTACAAGAAGCTGAAGCCATACGAAAAGTCTAAGTTTTTCTTTATGCTTAACAGATACATGGCTATCACGTATCCATTACAGGCCAACATGTTTAACATGTTGTATGTTGATCCTGTTGCTGCAACAGATTATTGGCAGAGGAATATGTCCAAGCTGTTTAGAAAGATGCCTAGCTGGATCTACGTAAAGACTGCTAAAGACAAAACCCTAAAGAAAAACTATCCTTCAGACGAAGCTATCAAGATCTATCTTAACAAGAAAGAAATGTCTAGAAGAGATCTGCAATATGCAGAAAAGTTATACGGTATGTCAGTGTATGAACCTATGATACAACTAGATGCACATCTAAAGCAAATTGCAAAGCTCCGCTAACCTTTAGATATTAAGATTGTAGAAACTTTATCTACGATGTACATTAGATCATTTATATCTTCAACAGACAATGGTGCAGTCCGTTTAAAGCCTAGATACACACAGCCGATCGGATGACTTTCTTCGACGGTCTTCATCAGACCTGTGAATCCTGCATTCTGCCCGTGGTGCCTCATCGCTCTCTTTGCTTCGACGAATACTTCTTCCTGTGCAATGTCTTGGATGTAGATAAAAGAGTTTTCAATAAGATGCCTGACAAACACGTGGTCTTCGCCAGACATAATTTTGGATTGGTAAAGCTCCATGTTAGACAGGACGTTGAATGCAACAACCTCGTGGGTTACTGTAAACTTCTTGATGTGTCTTCCAGAAAAGTACTGATCTCCATTATGATACTGATATACCATAACACGATCAGCATTAAACCTGGCAAGAGCCTGCCATAACTTTTTATAGATCTTATCGTCTATGTCTATCTCTTCTATTATAGGTGATTTGGTAGCATTCTCTGCAGCTACCGCAGCGGCTACAGCTTCTTTATTCTTGTCAAATTTTTTCAAGAGCCAGTTTCCTAACAGTCCGACCCCGGCAACCACCACCGTGCTATCGAACACAACTTTGGCGGTCTCAATAATAAATTTTTGGGTCTCAGTCATGTAGGTAAAATAAAACTATAGTTGGTAGAATATGTAATGAAGTTTTAACATTATATCAGATATGAAAAGAATATACGACGTAGTTGAAGAGGTCTGTGGATCTTGGAAATACAAACTGATCAATGATGTAAAAGACATCTCTGATTTAGATATGAGCAGATATGATATGCTTGGAGAACTTGGAGCCACAAATTCCAAGACTTATAAAGATTTACAATTGGTTAAAAAGATGAACAACAAGAGGGAATTAAAAAGAACCCTTGATCTATGCAACAGGTATTCTGAACTTTATCCTTACGATGCGTTTATCCAAAAGACTGAGTTAGATGATATATGCAAGAAACATAATTATCTGTTCGGTTCCATCTCAATGTACAGCGGAGAGATTAAAGATCTTTTATCGATGCACATCCTAAGAAAAAAGAATCTCCTAGATGAAAATGATTCAATTTTTTATCTTGAAGATTCTTCTAATAATAAAGCAGGATTTTTCAGCATGGCAGAAATTATAGAACAGGGATACGAAGACGAGACCCGTTTCTATAAAGAAAAGGCAGAGATAAAAGTTCTAGCGCCGATCGCACTAATGGAATTACAGAAATGGTCTGCACATCCTGAACCGAAGTCTACAGGATGTGCAGCATTTCTTCACGTCGTACGTGGTTACCTGCAGATATGTTCGTTCTAAGATTTAAATTCAGACATTGGTTTAATACGATCTTCTGCCTTTACGTTGCCAGAGTAACCTTCCATCTTAGGAAGTTCTGATACAAGTTCTGGCGTGATCGTTTGGCTACCTTCTGTGTGTGCAAACTTGTATAGCTTTGTTTCTACCTCCTTCTTCCATGAAGCAAGATCTAGAATTGGCTGAATAGTTTTTCTAAGTTCTGCAACCAATTCATTAGGAACATAAATAACGCTAGATTCATCGAGACGTACGATAATGTTTCTTGATCCTGATTCATTATTGCTAGCACTTCTTGAATTTACTTCACCTAGAACAACTTCATTGATGTTATACATCACAAGAATCTTTTTAGTGATAGGTCCTCTGCGGACGTCTCCATAAATTACTGTACCATACACATCACCATCTTTTACAAGAGCATCTAATTTTGCTGCATAAACTTGAGCTGCAACAACACACGGATTTGTAATCTTGCCAATAGCAGAATTGGATTGGTATACTTCTCTTGTCTTTGCATTCTTGTAAAGAGCTGACATCTTGTTATATTCCTTTTCTACGTTCTCGCCTGCTTGGCCTCGGTCCATTACCTGCTTACTTCTTTTTAATTGAGCTGCGTCGATGGTAGCTCCAGACAATTCGTTTACTGTTGATTCGTTTACGAACTGTTTGAAATTTTTAATATTCATAAACTATCTAATGAATATTAGTTCCACACACTAAAGCATATAAAGAGTATGGCATACGAATATGAAAAAGAATTAATTGTTGGAGTTGATGAGGTCGGTCGTGGCTGCTGCGCTGGCAACGTCGTGGCATGCGCTGCCATCCTTCCAATCGGATTTGAGTTTGAGAAACTCAGAGATTCTAAAAAGATGTCAGAGAAAAACAGAGAACTGTTCTTTGAATACGCACAGTCTCATGGAGTTCTATTAGGAATCGGTGCAAGTTCTGTTATCGAGATCGAACATCTCAACATACGCAGGGCAACACATCTTGCGATGCATCGGGCCATACAAGGTCTCATTGACAGTCACGAATTCATAAATCCAGTTAACTGCAAGATTGTAATCGACGGTAATGATTTTGAAACAAACGAAAGCTGGAATTATGAAACCCTCGTAAAGGGTGACGATCTTGTCAAAGCCATCTCCGCTGCATCATGTTATGCAAAGGTGTATCGTGATCATCAGATGCAGCAGGAAAGTAAAAAATACGAACATAGGTACGGTTGGCAGACCAACAGCGGATACGGTACCAAAGTTCACAAGGATGCATTGATCGAATACGGATTGACGCCTCTGCACAGGAAATCATTTTGCAATACACTTCTTAGCAAATAAACAGATGAACGAACAATTAGTAAGCATGTTAACTGATCAATATCTTCAGGCAGACTGCGACGTAGTGGAACAAGTATTGACTATGCATCTAGGAAAAGCACCAGGCAAGGTTGATGAGTTTCTAATTGAAAAGATCCACCCATTCAAACATAGCCCTGATTATGCCCTGCATTTTGATGGCTTTCTGTTGGGCTATGTAAAGTTTGGAATCGATGAAATAAATACGTTTGTTGAATTTCAACCTGCGGTTCTAGATGACCAAATCAACTCAGTAAGAAAACAAGTAAACGAAGGATTGATATCTGAGAAAGAATCAGAGAAACGTGTCAACCGTTTGGTTGATCACTGGTTTGAAGTTGACGGTGTCGAATAACATTTTTTACATATAATTGATATGAACAAACAAACCGAATATTTTGTTAAGCTGACCCTGTTAGTTGATGGTGAGACCATGTTAGTAGATGTTGCTAACGATTCTTTTTTGGAAACCGAAGGCTTCTTAAAAGACCTGCACACAGAGGAAGGTGTTGCATTGTATCTAGGTTCCATTGACTTTGACGCAGAGCTTGTAAACTTTGAAGATGGAATCTACCGCCGAGATATCACAGAAATTCTGGTAGCACGGGTCTCTGTCGAAGAGACAATCAATTATTAAAGCTTAAATATTTTACTAAACGAAAAAGAGGATAAATTAGTTTGTCCTCTTTTTCGTTATATGTAAAGGAAAGAAATACAATTATGATAAACCTAGAACTGACTATACGAGATGCCGGACGCGTCAAAGGACTATCTGTTCTTCTATTATCCGGAGAGCCCGGCGTCGGCAAGACACACATGGCTGAATTGTTTCAGGCTCTATGGTCTGAAACATTCGGAACTCCTGTTACAAAGCTGTTCTTCCAATGTTACAGAGGACTTGAGAAAGATAAATTGCTGTACGACATCCATGTACCAAACATGGTCGAGGCCATGGTGAACAAGGTGATAGATCCAGAAAGACCTACGATACAGGAAGGGATGCTGTACAAGGCAGCGAGGGCTTCGTTGACAGGAAAGACATTGCTCATCCTTGATGAATTGGACAAAGCATCTGAAGAGATTGATACGTTGCTTCTTGACTTCTTCCAGAATGGAAGATTATCAGATCCTATGTTCGGTGAGGTGATTGCCAAACCAGAAAATCTGATAGTGATCATCACATCAAACGAACAGCGAGACCTCAACGATGCACTGTATCGTCGGATGCGTTATGTTCGTCTCATGTACCCGGAGCAAGAGAAACAACACATCATTCTTCGTAAGATGGATAAGGATGCATATGATTTCTTTGGCCGTGAAACCATAGACTTGTTGATCAAGATGTCTGACACTTACCGCGCCAGAGAAGTAGAACGTAGGATTGTTGTTAACCAGATAGCAAGGATCATGTCTGACTGCATGGCTCTCCATTCAGAAAAAGATGTGGAAGCTATCATCTGTCAGTGGTTTTCTCCTTTCGAGACTGACTGGGTTATATTAAGAGCATTAGCTTCTTTCCAACCTTTAGTAAAAAAGCTCACCCGTGTCATTTAACAAACAAGATCTTATCTGGAGTGATGACGTTGATTCTTTAGAGTCAACGTTTTTCTGGTGGGAAGAGCCAGAGGATGGTGGTGCTGGAGAATCTGATGAAGGGGATGAATCTGAAGAAGATGACGAAGACGGTGATGAAATAGAAGGTCAACAAGATGTAGAGGAAGAAGATGATTCTGTTGGAGAAAGTTCGGGTGCTGTCATGGAATCCGAGATGCCAACCGAAGAGCCAGAGTTATTTGATGACATAGATGAACCAGAAGCTTCAGAAGAATCTATGGGCGGCGGCGCAGCACCTACGTCTGCTTATGCAAGGTTCGCCAGATATGGACCAGGAGAAAAGGCGGTTGTGTCTGATCTAAAGTTTGACAGAACCATCTCCACCTTTGTGAGTAGGCTTCCTTCAAAGCAAGGCAAGAACATACAGCCCTACGGCATCCACGGAACAAAGGCAGCAATATGCCTTGTTGCATATCCTCACAAGATATTAGAGCAAAAGAAGACGCGCAAGGCAGATCCTTCGATATACGTAGTTGTCGATTCGTATTCATCATACTACCCAGACCGTGGCGCTTTCTTAAATCTGTTTGCTTCCACTTGCGAAAGGTTGAAGATACAAACTTGGAGGGCAGAGAAGTTAGTTAACAATTTTGAATGCAACAAGTTAGGCAGGAAGTTTAGAGGTCAGATGCTAAAGTGTGAATGGGCACGTAAAGCTGGCATAGAACCTGGGTCAACTGTTGTATTTGTCGGAGACGGTTGCAATGGCAATGTAGGAGATGGTTACTGGTTGAACAGTGATCTGATCGCATTCAAGAAATTGTACAATCCTATATGGGTCAGCAGATTTGCACACGGTAGCAATTGTGGATGCCAATCTACCAGGCAGACCGAATGGGCGGGATGGAAGATGTACCATGGCATCATAGGAGTAAACGATATAAAAAATACAAGAATATGAGCAAGAAAGATTTTAGGTTTGCTGACATCATCGAAAACCTCGAAGAAGATTCCAGAGCCAAACTAACCAAGCACAACCCTGATATTGATGGGTTTGCCACTGGGTTTGCTCTTATGTATCCAGGATTACATTTCTATACCCTGATAGAAACTCTTGCCAAGACCATCTACGCGTGGAAGAATGACGGGGTTGCAAGCGGAACAACACGGTTTCAATTTGAAAAAGCTTCATTAAAACTTTCAGACATCCAACGTGAGTATGATCAATTTACATTCACCGAGGTTGACAAAGATCTTGTTGGTATCGTTGACGAGGTGGCAAAATGGACTGATCCTTTGGAGAAATTAGAGAGCATCAACTCAATGTTGACATCACGTTACATGAGGACGATCAATGAGAAGATGTCGCATGATGAAAAGTTTAAGGTATCAGAGCAGATTAAATTCCTTGTCGGGCTCAGAGACACCATCAAAAATGATATTGATAGCAAAGTAAAATTCATACCGGCGCACGAAGCACCGGAGATGGAGACGGTCTATCGAGAGATTTACAGTGATGTAGTCGTCTTAAAGAAGAGCAAGATCTTAAAGATAGTAGTCGAAGATGATGTCAAAGAGAAACTCTACAAAGAGTTATCAGAGAATCTTGACACGCAAAGCATACACATCTGCAGAAGGAAAAACACAGATGACGAAGGAAATTACGATATAGTCATAACCAGCGATAGGAAGAAGGTGAAGCCTAGGCAGATACACTTCGAGCCATGCGATGCAAAGAAACTCATTGAGCTGTTTAAATCTATCGTAAGAACTAATACATGCCGTGCTAAATTTGTCCAGGCAATCAGACCTAATGCTTGGTATTCAGATCTGATCGGTAAAGAATTCTTCGTCTGCCTTGATGAATTGGATAGACCTCTTGCACTATTGCCAGATCCAAGAACCGTGTGGCAGATGGATTCTAGACTGTTGAAAGATAAATATGTAGATGTACTTTCCGTCACACGTACGAAGAAGATAGAATCAAAGCAAGTTCCGAAAGGATCGGTAGTAAAATGGGAGTAGAACAGTTTGATACAATTCGCAAGTTTTCAAAGACGCTGAAGGTCGGACTGAGCTGTGAAGTATCTGAAGAACAGATGCTAGAGCTGTCAAAGCTAAATGAATCCAAAGGCATACAGCTAGAGAAGGCAAAGGACCAACACACTTACGATGTCATCATCGGCCGTGGTAAAATCATCGCCACTACAATTTACAAGATGAATCTGGATCAGCTTACGATAGGCAAGATAGTAGAGGTATGCCAGACGATAGCATCTCCGTATGTTTGGTCTGTCACAGTTGCACAATCGGTAAAACCTAACGCTTGGTATTCCAAGGCTGTCGGACGGAACATGTTTGTATACAGAGATGGAAATGATTTCCTGACAGAGCCCATGTCAGGAAAAAAGGTCTGGGAATTAGATGTTAGAAACTGCGACACGAAGTATGCGCATGACGTACAGCTCATTAAGAAGATAGATCTGAATTCAACGGAAGCATTGCTTGATGTGATCAAGTATATGGCAGAGTTCGGTAAATTCAAGATGAGCTTTGGCGTGACCGTATCCTGCCCTAAATCCATCGGTCCTCCGAAGGTGGAAAACTGGTACACGAAGGATCCTAAGATAGCATGGAAGATTGCAGAGAAGATGAGGGCGGTCCGTAACTGTGAGATGGCTGTAATTGATATCATCGATGATGCAGAATCTTCTGCTCTATCTTCTTTAGATCACGAAGATCGATACAAGAAGGAAGCAGGAAGATACGTCTTCAACGCCAAAATCTCTATGAGGATGCTTGTTACATATGAGACTGATGAATTTAAAGGGGACATTTCCTTTTTGCTCAACTCATGTACGGACGGAAAGTTAGATGACTTTTCCTATAACAGGTCGTCGATACAAAAGGATGACAAGATGGAAATGTCTAAAAGATTCATGGATCTTGTACAGCTGGCTGAACTTTATCCAAAGCAGATTTTACAGAACTGCTGGCTAGAATCGTTAAAATAGTTCCAATAAGTTGAACTAAAATTTACTCACCGGCATTATACAACAAATCAAGAAAGTGTATATGAATAAAGAAAAAATCATAATTGATCTCATGAAGGCATGCGGCGATGATTGCCGTACGAAGATACTTGATGGAAGACATGATGATGTTTCTGTTGTCATGAACTATCTTGAAGTTTTGACCACCTCCAATTCATGGGCACAAGCCGCAGAGGTTGTCAAGAAGCTTTGGCACGAATATAACCAAATCAACAACATGTATAATCCCGAAGACGAACAACGCATCATGAAAGTCTGTCCGGTATGCTTAGACGCTGATCCACAAGACGAAGATGATAAAGACATCTGCGAAGAATGTGGAGGTGCCGGCGCGGTCGAAGAAACAGATGAAGATATAGCAAATCGAAAATGGGATGCAGAGGAGGCACAGTGGGAAGGTAACAATGATAAGTAAAATCGAAACAAAGGTCAATAAAAGATGAACTTTTATTTATGTTTTTTTGTTTTATACTTGTACCATAATTCCAGGCCATGTTTTATAAACGCAATCTTACCGCATACCCAAATCCTCAGCCAGCTCCAAGTGCAACACCCATCACGAGGATGTTTGGATTTGACAGGGTCATGGTAGCACTACGTCGGATCAAATTGATTGTAGGCTTTGTCATTGTGTCAGAGCAAGAAGTTATAGACGATCGCAGGATCATTTCGTGGAGAGTCGGCAGCGTCTGTGACGAACATTGCATGATCGTATCTTACAACTTCACACACGATCGTGATTGGTTTACCATCATGGATTCTCCTACCGGTGTTGTACAGGAGCCTGACATCGAAACCTTGTATGAGCGTGGAGAAGATATACAAGGTCCAGAAGGTTATTACACATTCGACGATCAGGCAGTTGTAGAAATTCTAGAAGAGATCGAAGAGGCTGCATACACCGTAATGGTGTAAAAGTAATTTAAGGCGGAACTTTTATTGTCCCTCTGTTGTTTTAATATTGTACATCACATTCATTTTGCATGACTGAAAACTTAGTAACCGGCCCTCCAACCCTATTAGTAGCTATTGCGTTGGAGCTAACAAATCGTGGATATGTCCAGAGTGGTGAGAGCATCGACAAATCTGGAAGCGCTAATGTGTTCATCCACGTTGAGCACGACAAGAAGAGTTTCACGGAAAGTCTTGTTCGTGTCAGTGGAATGTTGGAAACTGATCCAACATACTTTATCCTACCGACAGATTGGTCAGAGCTGATTGAGGAATTCAATGATGTGTGTTTAAAAGAACAGCAGCTGGCATTCAGCTCAGATGATAACGGCGGTATCAATCCATTTGATCCTGCCGGAATTGTGAAGCAGATGGATTCGGAAACGCTTGCATTCTTGCTAGCATGCCCGGTCTGTGGAGGGTATCATAGTCGTCATGCTGGCTACTTCACAACGAAGTCAGCATATAAGAATGCTGACGAACGTGCTGGTAGTACGTTTACGACAAACATTCCTGTTCACATCTGCGTCAACTGCAAGACTCCTATTGCATCCATCGGAGGAGTGGTGTATGATGTATCAAAGCATGTTGATGTTAAGGCTTG
>Ga0326734_1000189_pt1 | contig 18192 bp, 20 predicted proteins | sample 15_GP2_1315_FD_207944 | JGI IMG/M metagenome (GOLD analysis project Ga0326734, IMG submission 207944) | Glacier ice microbial communities from Ngari, Tibet, China - 15_GP2_131.5 | ecosystem: Environmental > Aquatic > Freshwater > Ice > Glacier | place: China: Ngari, Tibet | collected 2018-07-18 | reverse complement strand
TCTACATCTTCAACAACGATTTCAATTGAATCACTTGCGCCTTCAGCAGCATCATTATACTTTAGCGATAATATATATTTTGTGATTTCTTGTGAAATATTTTTACCGTTATAGAGTACTTTTATTTGTACTTTGTCAACAGTGCCGACCGCTTGCGATTCTATCATATTACTGTTTCCAAGGTGGCAATAATTCTTTTTTTGTATCTACTACATCAAGTATTGGAATGCGTAGCACTACGCCTGCTTCAAGGGCTGAATTTAAAGGTATTTCAGGGTTTGCCATTTGTATGCTTGGCGTATATTTTGGATCACCGTATTCAATAACCGCTATGGTATCCCATCGCTCACCGCTTAACACAACATGTGGTTTATAATCCATAGGTTTATTTTTTATACTTTTTATACTGCTTGTCTAAGCGTGTACGACTTCGTAAAAGGAGCTGTTGCACCACCTACATTGTTTAAATTTGCTTGAAAGTCTCTGTTTGCCTGCATGGCGCTACTCATATCATTAACTTGCAATGCAGACTGCAACAACTTCAAGTCGTTAGCGCTTCGCTCAGCTTTCTTTTTCAAATTTTGCGCTTCAGACACCAATCTAAAAACGTTAGAAACAATAATTGCTGTTGACGCTAATTTTTTTTGTATCTGTTGAGCATGAAGCAATGCAGATTTTACCTTCTGTGCCCTTGTTGCAGGATTAGTATTTGCATCCTGTATATCCTTATCCATCTGTGCAGCCATTGCTGTTGTATCAACATGATTCGATACCAGCTGACCGGAAACAGGTTGATTGGTGGCAATACTATTGAATCTTGCGGGATCATTTGAGCTGATTGCCTTACCATTGTTAATGGTGTTCAATTCCCCCACATACTCACTACATGCAATATCTAAAATACTTTCAAATATAGTTCCATCGTCCAAGGTTTGATCTACCGTTTCGCTGATATTTGATATAACAAAGTATCCCAAAAATTCGCCTGTACCCAAGGTAATAGGCAATACGTTTTTGTTGACCATGTTGTTTTTAAAGCGCGAAGCTTCAGCAACCGGATCAACAAACTTTCTGTGTAATTTTATTTGAAATTTTAACTTTATTAAATTATCTCCAGTGCTTTGAAGGCGCGGCTTTGCATCAATCAAAGCATGTTCTACAAGTGCAATGCCTTGGTCGCTCTGAAAGCCTGAAAACCCGTATGTGTTAGATAATACTATATCACCGATCTGCGCGTACATGCCTGGCATAATTTATTATTAAAAGTTGGTTCTATTTGTTTTTGCTTTTGCCCTATCCATCATACGCACAATATCGGCGCTGTGTTCTTTTAGCATATTCATAAAATCTTCTTTATTAGCACCCGCACCAATATGTATTACTGGTGCATAGTTAATATGATACCCGCCACCGCTCGCGCTCGATAAAGACGGCGCTTTACCTGTCATTGCATTAATTGCCGATCCTGCAACATTAGACATGGCTTTTACAAGCGGCGCTCCTTTTATGCTTGATGCGATAGTTTCAATTATTTTTATTTTATGCAAGTCTTTGAAAGGTCCCGTTTTTGCTGGAGAAAATGGAAGTAAATCACGCATGTTGCTGACTACTTTCTTTAATACATCAACAGGAAATGTAGCAACGGACCAAATACCCTTGGCAATAGATTTAATTATATTTACACCTGCGTTAAACATTTTAGGTCCAACAATGCTTGAAATCCAATCACCAACACTAGAAAAAATATTTTTTACACCAGCCCATAATTTTATAAAATATGAAATTATTTTATCCCAATTTTTATATATTAAAATTTGTGGTGCAAATAAAAATTTAAAAACTTTAGTCATGTCGCTAACAAAAGCATTAAATGATGCCTTTAAATTTCCCCACAATTTTATAAAGAAAGCCTTTATAGGCTCCCAATAAACAATAATTAAAGAGATCGCAAGTATTGCGGCCGCTGCAATTAATATAAATGGATTCATTGCCATTACTATATTTAAAACTTTCATTACGGCAATAATCCCCTGTACTATTCGAACTACGCCGGCAATCATTAACGCAGCACTTACAAAGGCTGTCATTGTTAAAGCTAATTGCGTAATACGAGGATGCATGCTGACAAAATTTTGTATGCCTACAGCAAGCCAATTCATAAGTTTTATAAGCCTTGTTAGTGTCGGTTCCATAGTTTTACCCATACTAGCAAAAATGTTTGTAACAGTACCCTGAAAAGCTTCATACTGACTATTTAAACCTGCTGTTTTTATTCCTATTTTATCAGCTAATGTTGCTTGTCCAGCCATAGCAGCAGACATGGAATTGAACCCCGCACTTCCTTTGTCTGCGAGTATGTTCATGAAATTACTATCAGCACCAGCGCCTAAGAATGAAGAAGAAATTAAATTTTTCTGCTCAGCCGTTAAGTTTTTCATTTTATCAAATTGCGCCATCATGTTTTCTAAACCTAAAAACTTACCAGTTTTCTTGTCCATGAACTCCATGGTAAACCCAAATTCTTTTGATGCTGCATTTAACTTATTCATTGCATCAGGGTTCAACATGGCTTTAAACATGGAAGTCATACCCGTACCTATAGTTTCGCCTGATTGGCCTGATTTAATCAACATAGCATCAACTGTTGCCATTGCCTTTGAAGCTTCGAGGCCTTGTATACCCATCAATTTTAATGCACCTGTACTACGTGCAAAAGCATATTGCATTTCTTGCGCATCAACACCGACTTGTTTTGTTCTTGCAATGGTATCTAAAAAAGCCATCATTTCGCTATCTGCAACGCCGGTTGCTTCCTTCATTTTAGCGGCAAATTTGCCAGCTTCATCATAAGGCATTTTTAATTGGATTGCAAGAAACGCGGCACTTTCACCAACACCGGATAAAATATTTTCAGCATTCAGGCCGCCGTTGATCATAGCGGTGAACATGGCATGAAAATCTGAAGTTGTGCCTGGTAATTTATTTCCTAATTGCGTTGCAAGTGCGTTTATTTTTTCAAATTGCTTTTCATTAAAAATACCGCCGTCGCCTGTCATTGTAGATCGCAAATCCAAAGCGCCTTCCTGAAGGTCTGCAAAATCCTTTGTTGCTTTACCGAGAAATGTAAAACCAGCGGCACCTGCACCCGCAAGCCCCAAGCCTTGCGCAAACATTTTTTGTGAATAATCCTGAAGGTCTTTTAATTCTTTTTTACTCTTACCAACAGCAGATTGTACTTCGCGACTCATTGCGTCGTAAGCCGTCAACATAACCGCAACCTTCAAAAGATTATTCATATTAATTTATTTGGGATGATAACAACGAAGCCCACTATGCAGCAGGCTCCGGATTCTGTCTATTATATTCTTTTACTGCTTCGTTGTACCAGTAACAACATTCATCTAAAGTTTTTTCTAACCAATCAAACAATGACGTATGAGTGAATCGCGACAAGAACACCAACTGTTGATCGCTAATTAAAAATTTGAGCTAAACGCACCCTGAATTTTTAGGACATCTCTGCCGTCCATTTCATCTAGGTCTTCCCAAACAATTTTCTTACCATCAATAGTTGTAGTCATTGCGATTAGTGCGAATATCATTTTGTCGCTTTCACCGTCTGCTGTACGAGTTGCTTCACGGATATGTTTACCTTTAAAGATTCCAATTACTGCGACTTTACCTGAAGGCAAAGTTATAGTTTGAACCTCTTGCGGTTTTACAGGTAGATTAAAAAGATCTTCTGATTTTTTTATCAATTCAGATCTTGTTTCTTGCTGCATTTCAACATGGTGAGCGGTAGCTTCAATTTTTTCTTTCTTGTTTTCCATATATTTTTTTTATTAATTACGCACCTAAATTTGCACGGAATTTTGCAAATTCATCAACACCATTAACTTTATAAATGTTAGACATCACATCGATCTCTAAAATTTCTTCACCGTCAATTTCTTGTTTGAAGGCATAAACAGTAAGCATTGTTTCTAACTCAACATTGTCGTGTTGCTTAAAACTTCCTAAAGGAAAATTTTTGAATGCACCGGTTAAGAATATCACAACAGGCTTTTCTTCTGTGCGACCATCAAGCGCATTCCAAGATTCAAGTGAAGCTCTAATCTGCAACTGGTGGTTTGAGAAAGGACTTGCGGCCTTCTTCATTACTTCAAGATATAAGGAGTTCCATTTAATTTTCATTTCCATTTTATCCAAACCTGAAGGAAATTCCATGCTGCCAAACATCCCCATGGCTTTGTGTTCGGCCATTTTAAATGTAACAGTAGGAAGCGAAACCTCTTCAGCCTTACCTAATAACGATACGCCATCAAGGTACACGTTAGCATTTGTAAGACGATTAATTTTTATTTTTTCAGCCATTTTTTTAAGCTTTTATTATTGTGCTAATAATTGAGAAAGTAAAGATACATCAACAAAAGAATTAAATGTAATTCGTTCCATTGGAGTGGGTGCCATGAATGTGATTGTATACACAACGTGCCCTAGAGCCAATTCAGAAACTGAATTTAATGAAGGATCAAATTTGCAAGATCCGTCAATCAATGCGCCTTTTTGTACAAGTGAATTGATAAATGCATTTACTGTTGCTCTAACAGAATCAATGCCGCCTTTGTTTATCGGTTGATCTACAAAAGGTAACATTGCAGCTTCAACACTATCTTCTAAAATATCCTTTACTCGTTGTACGTTAATGAAGTTTACAGCTTGCGTATCGCTTGGGAACATTGCTGATCTATTACCCCATGTTAAAAGACCTGTTCCAAAGTCAACAAAATACGCAACAATACCTGCAGCATTTAATTGCTGATTTTCTGCTGTTGGATCTGTAACGCTACATGTGATTATTTGATCAGGCCCCAATACGCCCGCAATAGGCTTGTTTGAAGGTGAAAACCAGTAACCGTTTACGTTATCGTTATTTGCAATAACGCCCGCCATTATTGCACTGTACCATTCTAAAACAAAATCAGTACTTAATGCGCGCGGATCAGGGCTTGGTTTTTTCCATTGTGAAAAAAGCAACGTGTTACGGCTACTTCCTGTATTCCACCCAAATGTGCCAGCAGCACCACGGCCTGCTAATGCAGCAGAAAACTTTGTACCCGCTGGCGCGTCAAGCAAATCAATTGCCCTTGATTTATTTGCATATGTAAGCATCGCAGCAGACACAGCAGGGATAGCGCTATAACCAGGAGAAATAATAATTTTTGGCTTGAATTTGAAAAGTGTTGGTATTAAATCAATCAACGCCATGCCTGTACGAACGCCCGCGACTATCGTTCCGTTTATTTGTGCAGCACTTACAGTTGCAGAATCTAATTTTTTGTATGTTATCTTAATTGAACCATCAGGAATATTTGTTGTATTCAAAACAACACCATTGCCGAACGCATCGATGGAATAATCTGCACCTTCTACATACGTTGTTGTTCCACCTGTGTTAGTTACAACAGGTCTTGCAACTGCAATTGGCGCAAAAGCGGTTTTGAATTTATTTAATGCAACAACAACTGTTTCAGCCGCAACCGCAACCGCGTTATTTGTTTCATTGTAAGTATTAATTACAACAATAACACCTGCGCCTTGTGCCAAAATTGAGTCGAGCGCTTCAGGAATATTAAAACCAGGAACGCGCGGACCAAACTGTGAAGCGTCTTTTGTGGACAGTACAATTGTGGGTGTTTGTAGTGGACCTGTTGGTGCAATGCCTGTCAATACTATGATTGAAGAAGGGACAACCTGAACAGATCGATTCCCTGAAGTGACTGTAATTATTTCTACGCCGTGTAAGAATGCCATATTGTGTGCGTTATATAGTGATGTGCGTTATAGTTGCATTTAAAAACATTGTAATATATTAAAGATATGTTAATTATTAAAATTTATTAATTGATAACAAAAATTATTGATATAAAAAAACACTTCCAAATAAATGAAAGTGTTTTACAATCTGTTTAACTCGCAGCGTCAGCTTATGGCGTTTAGACTATGATTATAATATTTTTAAAGACTTTGCTAATATATATAAAGCAGGCGGTATTGCCAATCCTAAAAAAAACTTTCTATTGCTGTGTTTTTTTATTTTTTTTACTTTTTCTTTTTCTTCATTATTTAAAGCAATCAAATCATTTACCGCTTGGGCTTTTGTTTGATTTTCTTTAGCGCATGAAAACAATTGTATCTCACGCTCTGAAATTATTGAATCTTTAACATTCAACTCTGCATCTTTACCAATTAATAATTCATCACACATATTGCCGCTATTGATTGCGGCGTTATACGTCACAGCCTTGACACTATCAACCAGCTGATCCAACGAATACACCTTTACGGGATTCAATGGTCTTACAATCGCTCTAAGTGCGTAATATGAAACTGACAGTTTTTTGTTTTCGGCTGAAAGTATTGAATTTTCTTTTTTAAGTTTCGCAACAATCGAATCCGAAATTTTATTTATCTGTGCGTTTTGTGCCGTTTGGATTGAGTCAGCTTTTAGTGAGTGGTTACTCTTTTGTTCCAATACACTTGGTTTCTTATCACATGATTCACAAGTGATAAGAAAAACGCAAAATATTAACAAAGCAATTATTGTTATAGCGTATTTCATAAATATATATTTTTCAAAATGACAATTAAGCAAGCTAATAAAAAAGCGTTACCTCGAATAAACCAAGGCCATTCGATGACAGCTGTTGACGTTTTTGAATTACTGCTAAATCTGTAATCGGGCCTGTTTATTTGCCTTGCGGCTTCATAGTAAAACCCATCATGAAAAAACGAATAAACCAAAACAGAGCAAATAAAGCCTATTAAACTTTCTAAAATTGTAGGATGCACAATGTGTGGCATAGCGAAATATCCAACCAATACGAAAACAACTTTTGTTGCAATCATAATATGCTCATTCCACTTCCATGTTTCAGCAGCTTGGCGGCCGTACAAAACAGCTTCAAGAACACCCGCAACAGCACTGTAACAAATAAATAATAATATTAATAGTTCCATGTTATTTATGATTTACGTAAATTCCTTTTGTGTAAATTTCTACTTCTGCAGCACGTCTTTTTACAAGCCCTCTTACAACAACCCCATTGTCTTTATTCCACTTTGGAAACTCAAAAGGTATTGTGCAGTCTAAAGAATTTTTCAAAACCTTTTTCAATAATGTAGAATCACCCAAGCCTTCTGCAATAGAATCTGAATCAATATCTGTACCAACATTATAAGCAAATGATATCAACGCATCAAATTGATTTTGCGTTAAAACAACTTTTCCTAATAAATAATTAACATCTTTTTCAAAGGATGCAACTATTACATCGAATAATTGATTGGCGTATTTTTGCGTAATGGGTGGATCTTTCAATGTAACCTTGCGGCCGTTAGGATAAAAAGTATTACCCCATCCTATCGTAGCTTTACCGCCACCGTCTAAATATGCAATAAGCTTGCATTTTTCAAATGACTTTATAAATGCGATTCCTAATATACTTGTTTTCATTCTTTTTCTTTTTTATCGTGCTTTAATAATTCAGCAAGTATTGGATATTTAGTCTTGAATCGGTGCATTACAAACCGAAGTATCATGGGTAATAACACGCCTATACTTACAGTTATTATTGTCAATGTTATTGCACCAACAATATGTGCAATCCCTATTAATCTATCAATTCCGCTAATTGTAAGTATACTTATACAGGTTCCAATGATTGGCTCAAATTTTAGCGACGTTACATCACCTTCATAAATTTGAGTTAGTAAATATTTGCAAAATCTAGTCATTATTTTACTTCTTCTTTTTTATCCGGAACACCCCTAATTAATTTAATTATTGATATGATTGTTTCAACCGTCGCAAGTCCAAGCAATACCCATATTGTAAGCAATATACTATATAAAACAGTAGTATACATTTCAACAATAGCAATTTGCGCAACTGTAGGATTTGCAGACAGCGAAGCAACTGTAAACGCTTTTTCATAGACAAATAATATTGACGTAAGAAGAAATATTGTAAAATACATTACAGTTACACGCTTTGCGCTCCCTGAATTGTCTAGGCCCTGAAGGGTGCCCACAAGTGTTTTCCAAATGTTGTACATAGTGTTTTATTGAATTGTGGAATAGTACCACTTGTAAGTTGTTGCAGCTGTAAGTGCCGTAGTTCCTGAAGTTAAAGGAAATGAACTTGGTGTAATATTTGATTGATCTACGTAAACCATACTAACGCCGCTTAATGCTGCCGAGTTAGGCCCTGCTGGTGTTATCTGTACGGTACGTGGTGCGCTAGAATATGGCAATGCAAATGTGATAGTTGCAATAGCTGCCGATAGTGTTGGAAGCGTTCCTGTTGTTATTGTAATATAGCCTGCTAAATCTGTACCCGTAACCGATATGGTTGGACCTGTTCCGGCCCCTGCACCTGCTGCAATGGTTGGGGTTGCGCCGCCGCCTATTAAATGATTAACAACGGGGTTTGTAAAATCAGACAACCATGCAACTGTTTGCCTGTTTAATGAAAGTGAAGTTGTATAAAATCTTGTTCCATCATACTCAATCGCACCTGCAATTGGTGTTGTTGCTAACGCCCCAGCCGACACCGTACCTGCTACTGTTTGCGCTCCCGTTGTTGATCTTAAATAAGAAACAGAGTTTGTTGTACACGCCGTTACTGCTACTGTAGCATTGTATCCCGTTGGTGTAATTCCTAACACCGCAATCATTTGCCCCACGTAAAAAGGAGGTGATAACTGTGTAGCAAATCCAATAGTTGCTACAGTCCCTGTACCAGATGCCGATGTAGTAACAAGCGTAAGGCTTGGAGTGAGAACAATAGGTGCGCTCGTAGATGTACCATGTTGAACGGTTACAAATCCATTAAGCGGGGCGCGTCCTAATCCAAATTGATTAGATGTATTTACCTGCCATGCTGTGGCTTCAGAATTTTTTAAAACTAAATTATTGGAAGCGTCATTAATAAGATGGTAATAACTACCGCCAAAACTTCCATTTCCGTTATATGTGCTAAATTCAAGAACCGTTTGAAAAGAGCCTGACGGCTTTGTTAATTTAAAATACACACTACCTGATCCCGATATTCGAGCAGAAGTGTTATTTGCTAAGTGCCAGCCGTAAATATCGTTTAATTGGAGTGGCCCATTACGGTTGTAAATTTGACTTGTAAGTCCATCGCTGTTAGCGAACGACATATAATATGGTATATTATTATCTGTTTTGGTTTTTAAATCAAAGATAGAATATACACCTGCATTTGCAGAAGCCAAAGCCACTGTCCCATACTGCGCGCGCGATATGCCGCCCATTGTGGTTCCTGCAATATTGTTATAAGTAATTAATTCAACTGCGTTATTTACATAGTTAAATATCATTGCAGGGCCGCGGTAATTAAATTGAGAAAAGGTAGATGAGCCGACAAAACTTTTATCTGTAGTCCCCATTGGCGAAATTCCAGACAGACTACCTTTAATTACTTGAACAGGGATTTGTGTACGAATTTCGTTGTTTTTATTTTTAGAATAATCCTTGCTAATATTTAAGTGCTGTAAAATAGCGTCACTCATTAACTCATTTATTGCTGCGCCTGGGTGTATTCCGTCATCAAATTGACTAAACGATCCAACAATACTATTCAAATGAACTATTTTATTAGCAGGTAAATTCGCATATATAGCGGTATTGAATATACCAACCTCTGTAGTATATGTATTCCTGTCTAAAACAGTACAAAATGTGATATCTGTAAACCCTGCGTTATTTAATCTCGTTATAAACGCTTGATATTTTGCGAATGCTACCGTGCCACCCGATGCTGAAATTTGATTTGAACCTAGAGCTAAAATTATTTTCTTAGGATTAATTAAGTTTAAATAATTAATAAATTCAGGTATATTAAAATCATCTATGTTAGCTTGTCCACAAGCTAACTTCACCAAGTCAACTCCTGCATTATATAAGTTTGATTTATAAGTATATTCTTCGTTGTAAACTGTAGCCCCTGCGGTTATTGAATCACCTATTAAAACATATTCAGGATTATATTTATTTAAATCTCTAAATGAAAATTTTGTGAATCCGTGGTTTGCGCCACCCATTGAGAATATAGCTAGCTTACCTATGCCTATCATTGAATTAGCAATGCCTATTTTTATTTTAAACTTAAATGATATTGTAGGACGTGTAGCAGCTGTAATATTTGTAGCAGTTATAAAAACTTCATCTACATTATAAGTGCATTTTATGTCAATCAAATCCGAACTTGAAACAGGCATTGTTAGTGTAGGCCCAACGGTATTTGAAGAAATATCTAATCCGTTTTGAATTACCTTTAAATAGGATGCACTAGATGTTGTAGTTTCTAAACCAAATTGAAAATTTCCTAAAAAATAAGGTATGCCGTACATCAAACCCGCCGTATTGATATCACCAACTTTAGTAGTAACCGTAAACTGGAATTTATCAGATGCCACTTTGTAATTATTTACTGTTAAATAACTGCCACTTCCTGCTGCGCCATTATTAACAGTAATTATATTAGATCCAAGTGTCCATGTTGTTGAACCTGTATTGACGTAATTAGCCGCAACCGTACCTGACAAAAACTGCTCATTATATATAACGCCTGTTTCTTGACTAATAATATTTCTAGGCATGTCAGCAAGCGCAAGGGTTCTAAACGTAGGTACAGCAACGCCACCACTTAAAGGGCCGCCGTAAAACGTATTTATTGCCTGTGTTCCAAATGCTGCTTGCTTTGCATTCCAAGTACTTGCAGAAGATATATAAGCGTCTTGAATAGCACCACCCTGCCAAGTCCCAGCACCAACCGTACCAACTGTAGTAATAGAAGGCTGACCAACGTATGCACTTGAAATGTCTATTATTGGTGTTGCACCACCTGTTGAGTTAATACGATTAGTTGTTCCGGATACGGATGCAACCGAACCGCCGCCGCCGCCCGTACCTTGCTTACCGATGACATACCAAGCGGAGCCCGTCCATTTTAGTATAACCGCTGTTGCAGGATCTATTGCGCCGCCAGGTGTTAAAGTAAACGCAACTGATCCAATATTTCCAATCCAAATTTCAGCAACTTTTGTTGTTGTGTTTGTTGGATTAGGGACCGTTAGCGTAACGCTTGCGGTTGTTTGGTTAATATTGATACGTGAATATACGTCAACAGTAGATGGAGCCGTCCCCATGCTTGCTGATGCAGCAAAATTTGGCAATACATATCCGGTTGCTTGGCCGAATGCAAAAGTTGTTGCTAATGTGATCGATAATAATAATAGTAATTTTTTCATAATTAATTAAGAAATTTTTGTGTATTGAAATGTTTGATCGTCTGACATTGTAACAGCAACTTTACTTGCAAGCGGCCCGTTTGTTACCATTATAAATGATGAAATAGGGCTTTGCTTGATAAATTCCATCAATTGATTTATTGATATTTTAACAGGTTTTCCGCACGCTTCAGCGGGTATTAATTCAACGCCTGTTAGCGCTCCTAAATCGTTAGCGTCCGATAATTCTATTTGAATAGTTAACCCCATATTATTTATATTCCTTGTGCATTAATTATTCCTGAATCGTCTACAGATATTTTCCAACTACCACCAACCGCGCCTGTTGATTTTAATACTAAATCCGAATATCTTATTCTTCTAACCGTTGTGGGTGTCATGAATCTATAATCGTTATTATTATTTATATAATAATCACCTTTATTTTGTCCAGTTATTGCAGTAGATCCAACATATTTATTATCTATCCAGTTTGTATCGTTTTCAAGTAATGCAATTGTAGTTGCATTTATAACTTCCAATCCGACACTTTCAAGAACTTTTGCTTTTAAATCAGCACCTGTTATTTTATATGTAATTCCAGCAACAACAACAATAAATAAACTGTCATTACCAAAAACAACAGACGGATCTAATTCACTTATTTTTATTTGTCCAGGCATGTTTTAATAATTTATTGGTAAATCAATACCTGTTGTTACCGTTATATTATCAGCAGTATTTATTTGTGTTAATATAACATCAGCTTCATTACTGTCTAATTGTAAAGCAATTGACTTGCTTGAATAAATCTGTCTGTAAATCCATTCGCCTCTGTCATCTTTAGCAACGTAACTTTCATTCGTAAGATACAACATTGCTTGAAATATATTCTTATTTGGGCGCTGTCCTATCAATAAATTTTTTGTTGCTAACATTAAAGCATAGCAACCAATGGGGCCGCGTCTTGTACGAGCTCTAAAAATTATTTCAAAATCAACCTTACATTCTTGCACACCCGCGCCTGTTGAGGTTGGAAAATTAAAATCACCGCCGCTGTACTGTACATAAATTTGAGACTTTTGCAATATGCTTTTTAATTCCGAATCGTTTTCGGGCATCGGCATAAGCTGAACATTGCCGCCTATTGTCAAAGGTTGCAACAGTACAATTATCGAATCTTCAGCAGCTTCATAATTCATTTTATAATACTGGTTCAATTATTAAATGATAAATTTTACCATCCCATGTTGCAGTGCCGCGCATGCAACCATATTCAATTGATGGATAATTAATGCCTGTCGTTGGATCTATTCCGATTTCACGAATAAAAACATATTCAAGACCATTGCCGCGCGTTGATTCATACAATCCCGGCAAATCTCCTTTTTTCCAGTCAATAGAATACAGGTTAGGAGCAAACTCTGCGCCGCCTAACCTGTATGTTTTTGTTGGATCATTGAATAAACAAAGAGCTTCTAACATAACACCGCCTGTTGATGGTGTCCATGTTATAGCATAACCAAACACTTTATTGATAGTGTTTTGCAAAACATTTTGCATTTTATCAAAAGTGTTTGCCATAAATATTATTCAATTAATTTTGCTGGACCTGTTGCGTCTCCTGCTGCAACAATATCTGCCGCCCAAGCTACAAGAACGTTTGCACCTGCTGCTGCATTTGTTGTCAGTTTTTTTGTTGTGTTGTTCCAATATAAAGGAGCTCCAACTGTCCACGCTTCCGCTGTCGTTTTATCGCAAGACCAAACACCTGAAAATCCGTGCGCAACTTTTTGCGTAAGGTCTGTTTCACTTCTAAGTGGAACACCTAATTTTGTACCGTAAAGTACTGCAACGCCTGTTACAACAGCCGACGTGATAGTGATCTCTAAACCAATATCACCCCTTTGAATAAAATTTTGTGCCATAATATTTTTTAATTTATTAAAAAATTGGGTTGTGCTATGTAGTACAACCCAATTTTTATATTTTGAAATTTATTTATTTTTTTGATTAAGCTCCAGCGTTGCGTACTGCGCCTCTGTAACCTACTGCACCAACACCGTAATCGTGACGTACTTTCCACGTCATGCCATCTTGTGTAAATGCTTCTTCTGAATCCAAGAACGGCGTTTGATTTCCGTCTAAGAAAACAACTTCAATAACAGGTTCTGCATTTGGATCTGCAAAAGAATACCAAGGTGTACCAGTTAAACGAGGCGTGCCGATAATGTTTTTATACAAACCGCGTGATGTGTTAGGAACATTAAATTTATTCGTAACATCAGTATTGTACTGTGAATCATTAACGAGCCCAACGTTATCTTCAAGGTCCACAGGTCCCAACCAAACAGAAGGAGAAAGATTTAAAAACTCATTACTGTCTTTATCTTTAATCTTCTTCATTTGTGTTCTAACTGCACCTATAGATGCAACTGAAGGAGCCGCCGCAACTGCTGCAATGTTTCCGTGGTCTGCATGGAACAACGTTTTACCATCAACTAAGATAGGCCCCAAGCCTGCATTTGATGCAAGCACTTTGAATACATCATTTTCAATTGATCTAGACGCTGCACGTCCTAACTGTTCAGCATATTTTGCAATACCGTCCAAGTCATCATTGATAATCATTTGACGTGATACATTAATCAAATTACCTTTTGTACCGGCTTTGATTTTTTCGTAATCAGCATCATTGATTTTTTTCATTTTGTATTCACCATTTTCACCGACCGTATCCAAATCAGAAATAGAGCCCATTCTCAAACGGTTCCATTCTCTAAAATCAGATACTGAACCAACCGCACAAAACTGTCTCCAAACGTCAGCAACTGACTCGTATGAAGCCAATAAAATACGTCTGTTTAAGCCTGATAACAAAATTGGAAAATCTGAAGTGCTTGATGTAATCGCGCTACGTACAATCTCCATTTTGTCCATACCACGGTGATTGATTCCTGCATTTTCCAAGCAATGACGCGCAAGGTCTAGCAATGAATCACCGCGATATTCACGACCTGCTTCTAATTGTGAAACAGTAATAACTTTATTTGAAACAGCACGATCACCAAGCGCTCGCAATACAAGACCTGAAGTCATTGCGTCGCGTCTCTTATCTACTGATTCAACACCCAAACGTACATTTGATGTACCCTTATTAGGATCTTCACTTTCAAATTTTTTCATAAGCTTTTCACGAACCTGATCAACAGACTCATTTGATGCAACATGTTTTTCAATGTCCGCAAGTTGTGTCAATCCTGCTAATCTGCACATTTGCATGATAGCAGTGCTACGCGTACGCTCTGCGCTTGTGGCGGCTGAACGTGTGGCATCTTCTGAAGCGGGCGGCACATCTTTGTGCTCTGCATCTTCAGAAGTACCTTTTGCTTTCGCATCGGCTGCGGCTTGTGCCGCTTCTGCTGCAATGCGCGCCTGTTTTTCTTCTTCAGTTTCTGTTGGCATTTCTAATCTATTTAATTGTGTAATTTTTACGTTTTTAGGTTGTTCGTTTGGAGAACGAACACCGCTATTTATGTCAGCGGGCTTTGATACATTACTAATTTCTGAAGGCTCCCAATCAATCGCTTTTAATGTTCGGATTGAATCACCAGGTAATGTAATTTCTTGATATTCGTAAACGTTATAACCAACGCTTACTTTTGTTTTGATGCCATCTATAACATCCTGCCAAACTTCTTCAGCATCTTTATTTTTTGAATATCTTAATGTTGCAATACCTTGTCCGTTTTCAATGCGTGCATTTTCAATAACGCCTACTTGCTCAGATGAACTATGTTGATCAAGTACCGGCGCGCCCGAATTAATACGATCCATTCTTACGTGACCTTCTTCAAAAGAAAGGATTTCTAAATATGATCCTAGCTCCCAATCATGCATCTGCACAGGTGTTGAAGTGCCAAACACAACTTCAACCGTACGTCTTTCTAAATCAATAGACGATTTTTTTACAGACGCACGCGTGTGCAATGTAGACACCTTAATAGTATCTGCATCGCGCTTTTTAGACCTTAAATTTTTTATTTTGTCTGACATTATCAAAAATTATTATTCAATAATAAAATAAATTTATATTATTTGCAATTGATATCAATTAATTTATTGTTCATTTTGCTGATGAATTTTGAACGGGCGGCATTGCGTTACCCGTTAATAATAGACTTGCATGATTTGGAGCCTGCCGATTGGTGTCAAAACGTGGATCACAAGACAACATCAATTTGAATTTATCAAACAATTCTTGATCTTTTGAAAGTTCAAAAATCAAATCTTCAGGATTCCAGCCAAGCGACGCGACAGCTTCGGACCATGAAGTGAAACCATTTCTCACCTCTTCGCTTAGTCCATTCATTTCTTTAACAGGATCAACCAGTTGTTTTTTAGGTGGTGTCCAGCTAACCGTAACCCCTTCAGCATTACGCCCAACTTTACCCGCAAGTATTGCCGCATCTAAAAACCATTTCCACATTTTATTACAAGCGGGAATCATAACATTATTTTGTAATGCCTCTATTCTTAAAGACTCCGTAATTTGCCCCGCCTTAAATGATGTGTAATTTACATTAGATAAATCACCAGTCAATGACTCGTATGTAATATTAAATGCTGCAGCACCTTTACGCAAAACATTTTTAGAATATTCACCGTATCCCTCTGTCCCAGGCGGTGTTGCAAAAGAAATTGATTTGCCAGGTGGCAATTCCTCAATCATTCCAGGCTGCACTCTTTCAGAAATGGTACCATCGGCTTCATCTGTCATGTCAATACCTGCTGTTCCGGCGGTTATGCTTTCTGTATTGTCATGAATGAAAACAGAGAAACACGCAGCGATCTTTTGGCGCATTAATTGCGCGTCTTCATAATCGTCAAAATCCCTAAATGCCATCATTCCGCTGGATCCGTCAGGTGTGCCGCGTAACTGTCCAGGGCGCAGTACCTCATAAACCTGAATGATATCTTCAATAGGTATGCGCTGCGAAATAGGCATTTGAAAGTAAAAGCCCAATGTTTCATTTGGGTGCCGATCATAAACCCAATAAGCCGTTTTTTTGCCTTTGCTGTTAAATTCTATGCCTTGCGACACGTAATGTCCTTCTTTTACGCTTTCACTTTTTAAATGATCCAACAAATCACCTTCAACCAATTGGTATTGTATAGGTAATAAAGAATCACTTACGCGCCTTCTTCTTATCAATACTTCACCGCTTTCTGTCTTTGCACGCGCAATTAAACGTTGCAATCCGTAAAATGTTAGATTGCCGTCAAAGTCGCATTCTGTTGATTCTGCAAATTGTTTCCACAATTTCAAAATTCTTTTTTTTTCTACTTTGCCAAGCCCTTCTTCATCAATGCGTAGGCGTATCCCATTACCAACAACTTTATTTGCAATAACCTCAACAGCTTTTGAAAAATAAGCATTGTTACGGACTAAATCGCGGGACCTGTCCCGCAAAGTTGTTAAAGCTGTTTGTGTCTCACCGTTTGCAGAAGAAGATACAGTTTTCCAATTTTTAGTGCGTGGTGATTTACTAGCACCATCATAAGACCGGATTAATTGCATCTGAAAACGTGAACGCGCCCTGTCAAGTCCGGCTTGCGGACTTACAAAAGAAACGACGCGATCAATAAAATTTAATTTGGGTGTTTTGCTCATAATCCTTTTGTAAAATTACCTATTCTTCTGCGTCTGTTACCAGTATTTGCATTCATGCCTAAATCGTCAGCCATTTGGGCCAATAAACGCTGCATATCATTTAAGCTTCTATATTCAATTCTCTTATCTGCATATTCAACACGCAATGCGCCAAGTGCTATTGCCGCTTTTAATGCATCATAATCAATCTGAGTCCACAATGGTTGTGCCATAATATCAATATTTATTCAACAATTTAAGTGTTTTTTTAACTATTATTTGACTTTTTTACCAAAAATCTTGATTTCTTTTCACTTTTTTCTTCTTCTCTTTAACAATAGTGCTTAATACAGCCTTCTTAATAACAACCTTAGATAACGCAACACGCAATGCCGCCCATGCTTGCGGTGTCAATCTATCCATACCAATTACAGCAGCTGCACCGCGTGCGTAAGCCCTGCAATCTAAAGGTTCATTTCGGCCGTATACATTTTGCCAAACATAGGTATTATACCCCTTAACAACTTTCAATACCAATGCTTCAGCCGTCAACCCTTTGAAATATTCAACGTTGTATTGTGGAAAATGCATATATCCGGGCGGTGTCGGTCCTTCTATTTTTTCCTGACGCATCCAGCCGTAAATTTCAGATTTAATGACAGAAACACCAAAATGCCATAATTTTATAGTTCCTGTCTTTTTTCCGCTCCGCGTTTTTACGTCAACAGTTGACGGTGTGCGTATTACCGTTTGCTGTGCCGCCTGTCCTTTTATCGGGATTACGCGCCCAGGATCAAAACGCCTGCAAAATGTATATACATGTGTTGTATTGTAACCCGTGTCAATAGCAGTCATCCGGATTGGTACAGGTGTTTGATCTAATTTATAATAAACCTTATCGATCTGAAAAGACAATTGATTCCATACGTCGATGCCGGCCGTGTCGCCTGATATAACTAAATATTCAATACTGTAACTTTCTTTTCCTTCGCACCACCCCACAACTTCCATTTCCAACCTGTCGCGTTGTACATCGACACCCATCGTGATAAATAAAACGTCATCAGGGCACGTACCGATATTATATAATTCACGTCTGTTATATAAATTCTCCCATGGCGGCGTGTCTGTTTTTTCTGCAAAACTTCGGCCTAATACCGTATTCCAAAACGTACGAAGCAATACAACATTGTCTTTTACACGTTCGTATTCTTCTGTTATTTG
>Ga0326734_1000188_pt1 | contig 18220 bp, 19 predicted proteins | sample 15_GP2_1315_FD_207944 | JGI IMG/M metagenome (GOLD analysis project Ga0326734, IMG submission 207944) | Glacier ice microbial communities from Ngari, Tibet, China - 15_GP2_131.5 | ecosystem: Environmental > Aquatic > Freshwater > Ice > Glacier | place: China: Ngari, Tibet | collected 2018-07-18 | reverse complement strand
CTTTTACAAACCCCCACTGCGAGTGGGTAGGGAGAACTTCGTCTGACGATCTCAAATCACACTGACCGGGGCTGCGGCAAGCAAGGCGGCTCGCCAGATTGCCGGTTTATGAAACATGCAGGCTAGATGAAAATCCCGAGTAACCCCCCGTCATTCCCGCGCAGGCGGGAATCTAATTTGCCAGCGATACGCAAGCAGCATCGGGTTCATGCAATTGCTCTGCAACATGCCTGACTCGTGCCCACAAAGTGTCTGAAACGCAAAAAACCCACGACCGTGAGGAGGTGGGCTTCTTGTTTATTCGTGGTAGGCCGTGCGGGATTCGAACCTGCGACCAACGGATTAAAAGTCCGCTGCTCTACCAGCTGAGCTAACGACCCGAAAGAAGCAAGATTATAGGGGGCGCGGGCGATCTTGTCAAATGTCCCTGCTCAAATAGTTACACGGTCGAGCCAGCCAATGGTCTTATTTCAGCGCCGCCAGGCGGTCTTTCGCGGTCGCCGCCGCTGACGACTCGGGATACTTCGCCACCAGCTGCTGCAACGCTTTTTTGGCGCTCTTCTTGTCCTTGAGTTCGATGTGGCTGCTGGCGATGTTGAGCATGGCGTCGGGCGCCTTGGGGCTGTCCTTGTAGGTGACGACGACGATCTCCTGCGACGCGATCGCGCTCTTGTAGTCGCGCTGGGCGTAGTAGGCGTTGCCCAGCCAGTACTGCGCGTTGGGGGCGTAGCTCGAACCCGGGTAGCGCCGCACGAAGTCGGTCAGCGCGCTGGCCGCCATCGGGTAGTCGCCCGCGGTGAACAGCTTCATCGCCGCTTCGTACGACTTCAGTTCGCCCGGATCGACTTCGGTTTCCCGGCCGTCGATGCTGACCTGGCGCGGCTCGAGCTTGGTGATGCGGGTGTCAAGGTCGGCGTAAAAATCTTTCTGGCGTTTCTGGGCGGTGGCGACCTCGTTGGCCAGCACTTCGACTTGCCCGCGCAGGCGGGCAATTTCCTGCATCGTCTGCTCGTGCTGGTTGGCCAGATCGAGCGTGGCGCTGCGGTCCAGTTTGGTGTCGATGCGGGCGTTCACGTCGCGCGACAAATTCTCGACCTTGCTGCGCAAATCGAGGATCGCCCTGCGCGCTTCGTCGTCGTCAAGCAGGCCGGCGTTCGCTTGCAGCGGAAACCAGGCGGCGAGCGCGAGGCAGGCCGCCGCGAGGCGGGACGTTGAAGTGGATTTCATGGACGTGACTTTCTAAAAAATCGGGGCGGATGCAGTCTGCACCGCACGCCGCCCCCTTGTCAATCAGCGCAATCGGCTCATGAGCGCAATGCGCCGAGTCGGCTGTCGATCAGTAGACGATGTCGGCGCGGCGGTTTTCGGCCCATGCCGCTTCGTTGGCGCCGATTGCCTTCGGCTTCTCTTCGCCCAGCGAGACCGCTTCCATCTGCGACTCGGACACGCCCATCGAACCCATCGCACGGCGCACCGCTTCGGCGCGCTTCTGGCCCAGCGCCAGGTTGTACTCGGTGCCGCCGCGCTCGTCGGTGTTGCCCTGGATGAGCACTTTGCGCGCCTTGTTCTTGTTCAGGAAAGCGGAATGCTTTTCGACGATTGGCTTGCCGTCGTCGCGCACGACAAAGCTGTCGTAGTCGAAGTAGACGCTGCGCTTGGCCAGTTCGCCTTTTGGATCGTTGAGCGGATCGACCGAACCGGTTTCGACCGGGCGGATGTCGCGGCTGTCGGCCGCCACTGGTGCGGCGCGTTCGACCGGGCGTTCCACCACCGGTGCTTCGTTCAGTTTGACGGGGGAGCTGCACGCCGAGAGCAGGGCCGCGCTCGAAACGATGAAAGCCAAACTTTTAAAATGTCGCATGTGTTCTTCTCCTGATTACTGTTAAAAAAACTGTTCACTACGTCGCTTTACATCTATTTCATGAACGGGCCCCAATTGGGTTCCCGGATATTTCCTGCCTGGGTCGTCAGGCGCTGCTTGACCCTGCCATCGACCGATACCACGGCCAGGCCGGTGCGCCCGCCGCCCTTGGTGGCGTACATCAGGTATTTGCCGTTGGGCGAAAAACTCGGTTCGGTGGCGCCTTCGGCCAGCCGCAGTTCCTGGCCGCTGGCCAGGTCCATCGCGTACAGCGAAAAGCCGCCGTCGCGCTGCGAGATCCAGGCCAGCGTCTTGCCGTCGGACGACAGGCGCGGGCTGATGTTGTAGCCGCCCTTGAAGGTGATGCGGGTGGCGGCGCCGCCGTCGGCGCTCATCTTGTAGATTTGCGGGCCGCCGCTGCGGTCGCTGGTGAAATAGATGCTGCGGCCGTCGGCCGAGAACTGCGGCTCGGTGTCGATGCCGTTGCTGTTCGACAGGCGCCGGATGCCGCTGCCGTCGGCGTTCACCCCGTACACCTGGGAGTGGCCATCCTTCGACAGCGTCACCGCCAGGCGGGCGCCGTCGGGCGACCAGGCCGGCGCCGAATTGCTGCCTTTTTCGTTCGACACCACCTTGCGCGCGCCAGTCACCAGGTTCTGCACGTAGACCACCGGCTTGCGGTCTTCGAACGAGACGTAGGCGACGCGGGTGCCGTCGGGCGACCAGGCCGGCGAAATGATCGGCTCCTTGCCGTACGCGGCCACGACCATCCCTTCGCCGTCGGCGTCGGCCACTTCGAGCCGGTAGTCGCGGTTGTTGTGCATCGTGACGTAGGCGATGCGGGTGGAAAAGGCGCCGCGCGTGCCGGTCAGCTTTTCGTAGACGTCGTCGGCGATCTTGTGGGCCGCCAGGCGGGTCGACTTGGGCTGGACCGTATTGGCCATGGTCGACAGTTCGGCCGCCTTGATGGTGTCGAACAGCTTGTAGCGCACGTCGAGGCGGCCGTCGGCGCCGCGGCGCACGCTGCCCACCACCAGCGCATCGGCGCCGCGCGACTTCCACTGGCCGTAGTCGATCGCCGAATTTTCCGACAACACGGTGCCGGCGTCGATCACCTTGAATACGCCGCTGCGCTCGAGGTCGGCCTTGATGATCGCCGACACCTGGGCCGGGGCCATGGCTTCGTCGGCAAAAGCGGCCACCGCGACCGGGATCTGGTTGCTGGCGACGCCGGCGATTTCAACCCGCACCTGCGCGCGGGTGGACGTGGCGGCGGTGGCGGCGAACAGGCCCGCGCCGAACAACACAACAGGGAGGATATTTTTCATGAGTTTCATAACCCGCATGGGTCAATTTGGTCCAGGTGAGTGAAGACAAACGAAATCAATTCAGGTCCTTCATCGAGAAAGCGACCTCAACCGTGCGCGCCACCGTACCATCTTTTTTCTTCGGCAGTGGCGATGCCTTGTTAATGCCGCGCTCGACTGCTTCGTCGAAGGCGGCAATGCCGCTGCTCCTGACCAGCCTGACGGAGATGATTTCGCCCGTGGGCAATTCTTCGACTGTAAACACCACCTTCGGATTGCCGGGCACCTCAACGCTGCCGGCGTACGACGTGGTGCTTTTTATCTTGCTCACGATGCTGGCCTGATAGCCGGCATCGATGCGCGACGCGGTCGATTTTGCCGCTTCGCCGCTGGTGCCGGCGCCGGCCATGATGCGCCGCATTTCGTCGGCGCGGGCCTTGTCGAGAGTTGCCTGTTCTGCCGCGTCCGACTTGGCCTTGGCCAGCTTGTCGGCCTTGAGCTTGTCAGCAAGCTTCTTGTCGGCGAGCTTCTTGCCGGCCAACTGCTTGTCGGCGAGCTTCTTGTCAGCCAGCTGCTTGTCGGCGAGTTCCTGCGCCTTTTGCTCGGCTTTCTTTTGCGCTTTTTCATCCTTCGCCCGCTGCGCGTCTTCGGCTTTCTTCTCTTGCTGGCGTTGCTGGCGTTGTTCATCCTGCAGCTTGCGCTGGTCCGCCTGGCGTTTTTCGCGCGCGAGGACGATGTCGGGCGGCTTCGGCGCGACGGGCTCGTCGATCGGCCTTGCCACCGGCCTTGCCACCGGCCTTGCCACCGGCGGCGCGATCGCTGGCCGGGGCGGCTCGGCCGGTGCGGCCGCCTCGGGCGGCGGCGGTGGCGGCGCGGCGGCCTGGGTCTGCATGTCCCACACTTCCGCCTCGACCGCGACCGGTGCCGTATTTTGCCAGTCGACGCCGATGAACAGGAACGCCAGCAAGCCCGCATGAACCGCCGCCGCCAGTGCGATCGACGGCCAGCGGCTCGGCTCGGGCGGCACCCGGTAGGCAACGCCCGCGGTGGTGAGGGGCGTCATCGGCATGACGGGATCATCGCTTGAAGCACGGTCTGAAATAATGCATTAAGTAACATCACTTGGTGGCCAGTCCGACCCGGTTGATGCCCATTTTTTTGGCTTCCGAAATGAGCTGGATGACGTCGTCGTACTTGCTGTCACGGTCGCCCGCAATCAGCACCGGATACGCCGGATGGTCGGCGTGCAGGGTGCGCAGCGCGCGCAGCAAAGCGGGGCGGTTTGGCATGTCCTGCGGGACGGTCGCGCTCTTGCCGTTGACGCCGATCGACAGCGTCGCGTTCGGCTTGAGCACGATCTGGATGTAGTCGTCCGGCGGCAACGCCGATTTTTCCGCGCTCGGCAGGTTGATCACGCTCGGGTTGTTGGCCGGCGGCACCACCATGAAAATGATCAACAGCACCAGCATCACGTCGATGTAGGGCACGACGTTGATCTCGGACTTGAACTTGCGGCCGCGCCCGCCGCGCATGCCACTTGAAAAAGAAGCCATGTGTGTCTCCCGTCCCGGTCAGCGCGACTGGCGCTGCAGGATGTTGGAAAATTCTTCAACGAACCCTTCGAAGCGGATCGCCAGGCGGTCGATGTCGTGCGTGAAGCGGTTGTAGGCCACGACTGCCGGGATCGCCGCGAACAGGCCGATCGCGGTGGCGATCAGCGCTTCGGCAATGCCGGGCGCCACCGCCGCAAGCGTGGCCTGCTGGACGTTGGCAAGACCGCGGAAGGCGTTCATGATGCCCCACACGGTGCCGAGCAGGCCGATGTACGGCGACACCGAGCCGACCGAGGCGAGGAAGTTCAGGTGGATGTCGAGGGCGTCGAGTTCGCGCTGGAAGGCGGCGCGCATGGCGCGGCGGGCGCTGTCGAGCACGGCGCCCATGTCAAGCGCGTCCTTGGCCGCCTGCTTGCCCTTGATGAATTCGCCCATGCCGGCTTCGAAGATGCGGGCCAGCGCGCCGCTCTGGTCGCGGCTGTTCAACGCATTCTGGTGCAAGGTGTGCAAATTGCCGCCGGCCCAGAAGCTGCGTTCGAATTTTTCGGTCTGGCGGCGCGCCGAGCGGATCGCGAACATCTTGCGGAAGATATAGGTCCAGCTGGTGAGCGAAATGATTACCAGCAGCGCCATGATCAGCTTGACGATCAGGTGGGCGTTGGAGATCAGGGCAAGGAAGGAAAGGTCTTGGGCGGCATTCATTGGGCGGCGAATTCTTCTGTTTTCTGTAAAGTGGTATTTAAGCGACAGTCAAGCGTCAGTCAAGCGTCAGCCGGCACGCATTTTAGCAGCCACGGCATCGGGCAAGGAACGCGGCTTGAGGGAAGCGCGCTCGACGCAGCCGACCTTGACACGGGCACTGGCCAGCAGCGTGGCGCCGTTTGAAGCCCGCTGCACGAACCGGACCGACGCCCGGCCAAGCTTTTCGATCGACAGCGTCAAGGTGATGATGTCGTCGAGTTTGGCTGGCGCATGATAATCGATGCTGGCATGGCTCACCACAAACATGGCGCCGTGCTGCGCCAGCAGCGCGTGCTGACCGATGCCGAGCGCACGCAGCCACTCGGTGCGGGCGCGCTCGAAAAACTTCAGGTAGTTGGCGTAGAAAACAATGCCGCCGGCGTCGGTATCTTCGTAATAGACGCGGATTGTCCAGGTAAAGACGATGGGCATGTCAGCGGCCATAAATGATCATTGAAAAACATCGGGAATATTTTACGCCAATTGAAACTTGTTCTTTTCGCCGCGTCTTCGAGTTTTCTTCGAGTAACACGTCGGTAGTAGACGTTGGCATCGGAATAAGTACCAAGCGCTGTAACACTTTCTCACAGTTAAGGTTCTTTTGTTACAGCGCGCAGATGCGTTGTCCCGCGCGTCAGAACCTTCCTCAGCCGCGCTTGATCGTGATCGGCCCGAAGCCTTGGCAGGTCGGCATCATCTCGACCAGGTTGATGTTGATGTGCGGCGGCAAACTGGCGACCCAGAACGCGGTGGCGGCGATGTCGCCGACGCTGAGCGGCACCGTGCCTTCATACACTTTCGAGGCGGCGGCGGCGTCGCCCTTGTAGCGCACGTTGGAAAACTCGGTGCCGCCGCACAGTCCCGGCGCGATGTTGGTGGCGCGCACGCCGGTGCCGACCAGGTCGGCGCGCAGGTTGAGGGTGAACTGGTCGACGAAGGCCTTGGTGGCGCCATACACGTTGCCGCCCGGGTAAGGGTAGGCGCCGGCGATCGAGCCGAGGTTGATGATCAGCCCGCTGCCGCGCGCGACCATCGACGGCAGCAGCGCGCGCGTCATCGTCACCAGCCCGGTGCAGTTGGTGGCGATCATGGTTTCCCAGTCGGCCAGCACGGCTTCATGGGCCGGCTGGGTGCCGAGCGCGAGGCCGGCATTGTTGATCAGCACGTCGACCTGGCGCCACGATTGCGGCAGCAGCGCCAGCGCGTTGTCGATCGAGGCCTTGTCGGTGACGTCCATCACCAGCGGCAGCGCCAGCTCGCCCAGTTCGGCGGCAAGGGCGTCGAGCCGGTCCTTGCGGCGCCCGCTGATGACCACCTGGTGGCCATGGCCGACGAAGGTGCGGGCCATTTCGGCGCCGAAGCCGGACGAAGCGCCGGTAATGAAAACGATCATGATAAAGATTCCGATAAAGTTAAGCGACGTAAAATTGTAGCCGAAATAGCCAGATTCCCCGATTGATCGGCCTGATTGCCTTGTCGCCCGCGGTTTCCTTGCCCAAATCAGGGCTTTAACTTACAATTTGGGGTTCCATTACGTCTCACGTGACTGGCGAAAAGCTGCGGCCCCAGGCCTGACGGCGAAAAGTGGGCTTCCACTGGGGAACGTGAGATTTCATCCGCCGTTCGCCTGGGCAGCCACCGATGGAAGCGCGCGATGAGGCTGCCTGTCCGGTAATCCGTTCTCGCTCATTCGTCCCCTACTGCCAGGTGCTCGCACCAATACCCGACTGGAGTTTTTCATGTTTGCAAAAGATCACACGCTGGCCAACGTCGACCCGGACCTGTGGGCCGCGATCGAGAAGGAAAACCAGCGCCAGCAAGACCATATCGAGCTGATCGCGTCCGAAAATTACACTTCGCCGGCCGTCATGCAGGCGCAAGGCTCGCAACTGACCAACAAGTATGCCGAAGGCTATCCGGGCAAGCGCTACTACGGCGGCTGCGAGTTCGTCGACGTCGCCGAGCAGTTGGCGATCGACCGGGTCAAGCAATTGTTCGGCGCTGAAGCGGCCAACGTGCAGCCCAATTCGGGCTCGCAAGCCAACCAGGGCGTGTTTTTTGCGATGCTGAAACCGGGCGACACCATCATGGGCATGTCGCTGGCCGAAGGCGGCCACCTGACCCACGGCATGGCGCTGAACATGTCGGGCAAGTGGTTCAACGTCGTCTCGTACGGCCTGACGCCGGAAGAAGACATCGACTACGAGGCGATGGAGCGGCTGGCGCGCGAGCACAAGCCGAAGCTGATCATCGCCGGCGCCTCGGCGTTCTCGTTGCGGATCGATTTCGCCCGCTTCGCCAAGGTGGCCAAGGAAATCGGCGCTTACTTCATGGTCGACATGGCGCACTACGCCGGCCTGATCGCCGCCGGCCTGTACCCGAACCCGGTGCCGCACGCCGACTTCGTCACCTCGACGACGCACAAGTCGCTGCGCGGCCCGCGCGGCGGCATCATCCTGATGAAGGCCGAGTTCGAGAAAGCCATCAATTCGGCGATCTTCCCCGGCATCCAGGGTGGCCCGCTGATGCACGTCATCGCCGGCAAGGCGGTCGCGTTCAAGGAAGCGCTCGAGCCGGCGTTCGTCGCCTACCAGAAGCAGGTGCTGCTCAACGCCGACGCGCTGGCCAAGGCGCTGATTGCGCGCGGCCTGCGCATCGTATCCGGGCGCACCGAGTCGCACGTGATGCTGGTTGACTTGCGTTCGAAAAACCTGACCGGCAAGGAAGCTGAAGCCATCCTCGGCCGCGCCCACATGACGTGCAACAAGAACGGCATCCCGAACGACCCGCAAAAGCCGTTCGTCACGTCCGGCATCCGCCTCGGCAGCCCGGCCTTCACCACCCGCGGCTTCAAGGAAGAAGATGCCACGCTGGTCGGCAACCTGATCGCCGACGTGCTCGACAACCCGAACGACGAAGCGGTTATCGAGCGCGTCAAGGCGCAAGTGAAGACGCTGACCGACAAGTACCCGGTCTACGCGGCGTAACGAAGGGTCCCCGGGCCGCCGGCGCTGTTGCGGCGCGCCCGTTCGAATTTGTAGCGCACCTACCACACCGGCGCCACCATGAAATGTCCGTTCTGCCAGCATGACGAAGCCCAGGTCCTCGACACCCGCGTGTCCGAGGAGGGCGACAGCGTGCGGCGGCGGCGCCGCTGTTCCAGTTGCGACAAGCGCTTCACCACCTACGAGCGGGTCGAATTGACGATGCCGGTCGTCGTCAAGAAGAACGGCAGCCGCACCGAGTACGCGCCGGCCAAGCTGCGCGCCAGCCTGATGTTGGCGCTGCGCAAGCGACCGGTGTCGGCCGAGGCGGTCGACACCGCGGTGGCCAGCATCGAAGAAAAACTGCTCACCAGCGGCCGGCGCGAAGTCGACAGCGGCTACATTGGCGAACTGGTGATGCAGGAACTCAAACGGCTCGACAAGATCGCCTACATCCGCTTCGCCTCGGTCTACAAGAACTTCGAGGACCTGGCGGAATTTCAGGAAGCGATCGCCGAAGTCGGGCAGCCGCGCAAGTAGTTTTTGGTTCAGCAATTCAGCAAGCCGGCGCTGTTGCGCTGCGCCTGCCATCTTCCTTTCCCCTGCCGCGTACTGTTGAGCTAACTCATGGCTGGCCTCAACGCGCCTGATAACTTGGTGGCTTGGCGATGTACGTCAATACGCTGCAAGCAAGCTCGACAGTAAAAAACTGCCGGCCGCCGCGCGCGTCAACCAAGTGTCGCTGTGGCGGAGGTGTCGTGGTGCGATCGCGTTTTTATATTCGTTTTCGTTTTCATGTTCGTTCACGTGTGCATGCGCGCCCGGCCGGCGGCTTCACGCTCATCGAAGTGCTGGTGGCGGTGCTGGTGCTTGCCATCGGCATCCTCGGCGCCAGCGCCGCCCAGCTTGCCGCCTTGCGCACCCGCCATCAATCGCGGCTGATGTCGGACGGCGTGCAACTGGCCAGCACCCTGGCCGACAGCATGCGCGCCAACCTGGCGCTGGCGGGCGTTGCGGCCGCCGACGGCGCCAATCCCTACCTGCGGCTGCAGTACGACGCCGCCGCCGACGGCGCGCCGCCACCGGCGCCGCAGTGCCTGCCCGGCGCCGCCTGCAGCGCCGTTCAAATGGCCGAGGCCGATATCGACCAGGTCCGCCAGGCACTGCATGCCGGCTTTCCCGGCGGGCGGATTGTCGTCTGCCGCGACAGCGCGGTATGGGACGCCGGCCGCGGCGCGCTGCGCTGGGCCTGCGACGATGGTGGCGGTGGTGGCAGCGGCAGCGGCGCGCCGATCGTCATCAAGCTTGGCTGGCGCGGCAAGCAGGCCGACGGCCGCGATGCGCGCGACAGCGCGGGCCAGTTTGCGCCCAGCGTGGCGCTTGCACTGGCCGGGGCGGCCGAATGAAGCAAATCAGGCAAACGCGGCGCCAGCGCGGCGCCACCATCGTCGAACTGATGGTCGCGCTGACGGTCGGCATGCTGGTGCTGCTGATGGCGGGGGCCATGCTGCTGTCGGCCAACGCCGCCTACCTTGCGCAAGTCGAAGCGGCGGCGCTCGACGACGCCGGCCGCTACGCGCTCGAGCTCATCACGCGCGCGGCGCGCCAGGCCAGCTTCGTCAACTGGGAGCGCGACGACGCCGGCGCGGACGCCAGCATGGCGCCAGCGGGCCTGCGCGGCCTTGACGCGCGCACGCTGGCGCGCACCAGCGACGCCATCGACGCCACCGACAATCCGCCTGGCGACGCCGTCAACGGCAGCGACGTGCTGGCGCTGCGCTTCGCCGGCGCCGGCAATGCCGCCGGCGGCGACGGCAGCGTGCTCAATTGCGCCGGCTTTGGCGTCGGCCGATATCAGCAAGGCTGGAGCATCTTCTACGTCGCCCGCAACGCCGCCGGCGAGGCCGAGCTGCGCTGCAAATACCGCGCCAATGGCAGCTGGAGCGCCGACGCCATCGTCGGCGGCATCGACACGTTCCAGGTCCTGTATGGACTTGACACCGACACACCTGCCGACGGCGTCGCCAACGAATACGTCAGCGCGGCGGTGCTCGACGAACGCGATGCGGCCTTAATTCTGCCGGTGCTGCCGGCGCCGACGGCAGCCGACCCGCAGGTGCGCGAGCGCGAGCGCTTGGGCCGCACGCACTGGAAACGCGTCACCAGCATCCGCGTGGCGCTGGTGATCCACGCTACGCGGCGCGGCTTGCCTGGCGTCGACCCCAGGGTATTCGACCTGTTCGGACGCGCCTACAGCGATGCCGCCGCCGGCACCGACCCTGGCGTGCGGCTCGACGAAGCGCAGTTGCCGGGGGAGGCGCGCCAGCGCGCGCGCAAGCTGTTCGCCGCCACCGTCCTGCTGCGCAATGCACCGGCCGGGGCGCAGTGATGACGCGCTTCGATCGCCCGCAAGGCGTGGCGCTGCTGACGGCGCTGTTCGTGCTGCTGGCGCTGACGATCATCGGCATGTCGGCCGCGCAGACGGCGCTCACTGCGGAGAAGTCGGCCCGCATCGAGCGCGACCGCCACCTCGCCTTCCAGGGCGCCGAGGCGGGCTTGCTCGACGCCGAGCACGATATCGACGGCGGCGCCGATCCGGCCTCGGCCCGCGCGGCGCTGTTCGCCAGCGCCAGCGCGCTCGGTTTCGTCGACGGCTGCGGCGCGGGGCCGGCCAGCGCCAACCTCGGCCTGTGCGCGTACACGCCGGCAGCACCAGCCTGGCAACTGGCCGCACTGGCCGCAGCGGCCGCAGCGGCCAATGATGCGACGATTCCCTACGGAAAATTCACCGGCGCCGTGCTGCCGGTGGGCGCCGGCGCGCTGCCGGCCAGGGCGCCGCGCTACGTCATCGAGCTGATGCCGCTGGCGCGCGCCGGCGAAGACGCCGGGCAACGGGCCGGCAACCTGTACCGCATCACCGCAATCGGTTTTGGCGTGCGCGACACCACCCACGTGGTGCTGCAGGCGTTCTATCGCAAGGTCGCGCCGGACCAGGACAGCGTGCAATGAGGCCGCTGCCGGGTGTGCGCGCGCTTGTGCATGTACTTTTGCGGGTGCCTGTGACCGCGCTCCTGCTGCTCGCTGGCAACGCTTGCGCTGACGCGGCGCAGGCAGCGCCGCCGCTGGTGGTGCCCGACGGCCAGCTCGGGCAGTCGGGCTGCCGCCCGGGCCAACAGGCGGGCCGCCAGCTGGCGGCACCCGGCGCCGGCTTGCTGGTCGCGTCCAGTTTCGAGCAAGCCGGCTGGAGCGGCCGGCTCGAAGCGCGGGCGCTGGCGATTGCCGCCGGTGGCGTCATCGAGATCGGCACCCGGCCGCTGTGGGAAGCCGGCGCGCGCCTGAACGATACCGCGCCGCGGGAACGCAAGATCTACACGCTGGCGCGCGACGTCGACCGCTCCACCAGGATGGTCGCGTTCGAGTGGGCCAGCTTGCCGGGCCGGGAGCGCGGCGCGCTTGTCGCCGACGGCCAGGGCGACGCTTCCGGTGAACTTCTGGTCGGCTTCCTGCGCGGCGAGCGCTCGCGCGAGATCGGTCAGCCGGGCGGGCGGCTGCGCCGCCGCGCCGGCGTCCTCGGCGACGCCATCCACAGCGTGCCGCTGCTGGTGGGCACGCCGTCGGTGTCCGGCCAGGGGCCGGGCTACGACAGCTTTTATGCGCGCTACAAGGGGCGCGCCGGCGCGATCTACCTCGGCGCCAACGACGGCATGCTGCATGCCTTTGACGCGCACGATGGCGCCGAGCTGTTCGCCTACGTGCCGAACGCGCTGCTGCCGGTGCTGAACCGGCTGGGCGAACCGGCCTACCGCCATCGCCCTTTTGTCGACGCCAGCGCCGGCCACGGCGAAGCCTTGCTCAGCGGCCAGTGGCGCTCGGTGCTGGTGTCGGGCATGGGGATGGGCGCGCGCGGCGTGTTTGCGCTCGACGTCAGCGATCCGGCCGCATTCGGCGCCGGCATGGGCGCGCTGTGGGAGTTCACCGAGGCGCACGACCCGGCGATCGGCCACGTCGGCGCGCCGCCGCTTCTCGCCCGGCTGAAGGTGGACGAGAAGCGCGGCAAGCCCGAATACCGCTCGTTTGCGATCGTGGCGAGCGGAATCAATAACGGCACCGGCGGCGGCGCGCTGTTCCTGCTCGCGCTCGACAAGCCGGCGAAGGAGCCCTGGAAGGAGGGCGTCAACTATTACAGGCTCGAAGCGCCGGCGGCCGAATCCGGCCAGGCCAATGCGCTGGCGCCGCCGGCGCTGGTGACGGCGGGCGACGGCAGCGTGCGCTACGCCTACGCCGGCGACCTGCAAGGCCGGCTGTGGCGTTTCGACTTCAGCGGCAAGCCGCCGTTTGCGAGCAGACCCGTGTTTACGGCGCGCGATGACGATGGCCGGCGCCAGCCGATCACCCAGGCGCCGCGCGTCGTGTTCGCCCCAGGCGGCGGCTACCTGGTGTTGTTCGGCACCGGAAAACTGATCGAGGAAACCGACTTGCTGCCCGCCAGTTTCGCGCCGCAGTCGTTTTACGCGGTGCGCGACAGCATGGCGTCGGATGTGAACGGGCGCAGCGAACTGGCGCCACGTACCCTGTCGGCCACCCAGACGAGTACCCAAACCTACACCATCAGGGGCGCGCAGTTCGCGTACAGCGGCCTTGGCGCAAAACAAGGCTGGTACGTCGACTTTGCGCATGCGCGCGTTGATGGCGAGCGCCTCGCCGCCAGTCCCGTGCTGGCGTCGGGCACCATCCTGGCGAGCACCATCCTTCCCGGATCGGACGCCTGCAACGCCGCCACCCGCACCTACGTGCTCGACGCCCTGAGCGGCTTCGCGTTCAACACCGCCGGCGTGGCGGCCAGCGAGGCGGCGACCGGCGCCCTCGCGCGGGCGTCGCCCGCCGGCTTGCCGATGGTGCTCGAGCTTGGCGCCAGCATGGCGCTGCGCGGCGCAACCGGCGGCGCCAATGCCACCCGCACGCTCGGCGTGCTCACGCTGCATGGCGGCGGCAGTGCCGCCGCCATGCAGCGCGTCGATGTGCAGTTGCCGGCCCGGCGCCTGAGCTGGCGCGAAGTGGCGAACTGGCAGGAACTGCACGACGCTGCCAAAAAATAAACTGATGAAGCAATAAACTGACAAAGCGAGGAAACAGCCATGCAACGCGCAACGAAGCACGGGGCCGGATTTACTTTGATCGAAGTGTTGGTCGCGCTGGCGATCCTGGCGCTACTGGCAATGGTGTCTTATCCGAGCTATGCCGGCTACATCACCAAGACGCGCCGCATCGAAGGGCAGATGGCGCTGACCGAGACAATGCTGCAGCAGGAGCGCTTCTACACCAGCCACAACACATACATTGCGTTCGGCTGGGACGCGCCTGGTTCCGGGCAGCAACGCTTCAAGTGGTTCTCCGGCGCGTCGGCGCAGCGCAGCGCCTATGAACTGCGCGCGCGCGCCTGCCCGGGGCAAGCACTGGCGCAGTGCGTCGAGGTGCAGGCCATGCCCGGCACCGGCCGGGTCGATGCCGGCTTCAAGGACGCCGACTGCGCCACACTCACCCTCAACAGCGCCGGCGAACGCATGGCCAGCGGTCCGCTGGAACGGTGCTGGCCGTGAGCGTCGTGTGCGGAGCTGGCGGAAACGGTGGAAAGGCCGGCTTCTCGCTGCCCGAACTGCTCGTCGTGCTGGCCATCGCGGCGGTAATGGCCGGCATTGCGCTGCCCGATTACCGGCAGATGATCCGCGCCCAGCAACTGAAGGCGGCTGCCAGCGACCTGTTCGGCGCGATCGACCTGGCGCGCACCCAGGCGATTGCGCGCGGGCGGCGCGTGCAACTGGTGCCGCTGGACGCGGCGGGAGGCGACTGGAGCGGCGGCTGGGTGGTGTTCGTCGACCAGGATGGCGACCGCCGGCCGGGCTTCGGCGAGGAAGTGATTCAGCGCTACCGCGCGCCGGCAAAAGGCATCGCGGTGGCGGCCGTTTTTTCGAGCCAACAAGGCGCGGCCTATCTTGCCTATAATAGTGTGGGACGCAGCTGTTCCGACACCAGCAGCCAGACCGCGCGCTTCGGCACGCTGTCGCTGGTGCAGGGCGGGCAGATCCGCCGCATCAAGATCAACATGCTGGGCCGCGCCCGCCTGTGCGACCCGGCGCGCGATGGCGCCAGCTGTACCGGTCCCGACTCATGATCCAGCATCCAGCATCCATCCAGACAAGACCGACAAGACAACCGTGCAAATACTGAACGACACCGATGGCATGACACTGGCGCTCGCATGGGCCGCCAGGGGCATGAACAGCACCGCGCCGAATCCGCGCATCGGCTGCGTGATCGTCAAGGGCGGCGCCGTCATCGGCGCCGGCCACACCCAGCCGGCCGGCCAGGCCCATGCCGAAATCGACGCGCTGCGCGACGCCAGGGAACGCGGCAACGACGTGCGCGGCGCCACCGCCTACGTCACGCTCGAGCCGTGCAACCACCACGGCCGCACGCCGCCGTGTTCGAACGCGCTGGTGCACGCCGGTCTTGGCCGGGTGGTGGCGGCGATGGAAGACCCGAACCCGCTGGTCGCCGGCCAGGGCCTGGCAACGCTGGCGGCGGCCGGCATCGACGTTGCATGTGGCGTGCTGGCCAACGCTGCGCACGAAATGAACATCGGATTTTTCTCGCGCATGCGGCGCGGCCTGCCGTGGGTGCGCCTGAAATCGGCGGCCAGCCTTGACGGCATGACGGCGCTCCACAATGGCCAGAGCCAGTGGATCACCGGAGCCGAAGCGCGCGCCGACGGTCATGCGTGGCGAGCGCGCGCCTGCGCCATCCTGACCGGCATCGGCACCGTCAAGGCGGACGATCCGCAACTGACCGTGCGGGCGGTGGAAACCGGTCGCCAGCCGCGCCGCGTGATCGTCGACAGCAATCTCGACATCGACCTCGATGCCAAGGTGCTGGCCGGGGCGCCGAGCTGGATCGTCGGCGCCAGCGCCAATGGTCAGAATGCGCAGAAAGCGGCGGCACTGCAGGCCGCCGGGCACGACGTGATCATGCTGCCGAATGCGGCCGGCAAGGTCGACCTGGCGGCGCTGATGCGCGAACTGGGACGGCGCGAGATCAACGAGGTGCACGTGGAGGCCGGCTCGAAGCTCAACGGTTCACTGATCCGCGCAGGCTGCGTCGACGAGCTGCTGGTGTACCTGGCGCCGAGCCTGATCGGCGAAGCGCAAGGCATGTTCGCGCTCGGGCCCTTGACGTCGCTGGAGCAGCGCCAGCGCCTCGCATTTCACGCCGTCAAGCAGGTCGGCGCAGACTTGCGTATCCTTGCACGATTTACCCATCCTCGTTAGAAAGACCGCTGCATGTTTACTGGAATAGTCGCCGCCGTTGGAAACATCGCCACCGTTACGCCGCTCGCGGGCGGGCTCGATGGCAATGCCGGCGTGCGCCTGGAGATCGACGCCGGCGCGCTGTCACTGGCCGACGTCGCGCTGGGCGACTCGATCGCCATCAACGGCGCCTGCATGACCGTCGTCGACAAGACCGCTGCCCGCTTTTGCGTCGACGTCTCGCGCGAAAGCCTCAATTGCACCGTCGGCCTGGACGCCATCGGCGAAGTCAATCTTGAAAAAGCGCTGACCCTGGCCGAGCGCCTCGGCGGCCACCTGGTGTCGGGCCACGTCGATGGCCTCGGCACGGTGCAGCGCTTCGAGGCGGTCGGCGAATCATGGGAGCTGGTGATCGACGCCCCGCGCGACCTGGCCAGGTTTCTCGCCTTCAAGGGCTCGGTGGTGGTGAACGGCGTGTCGCTGACGGTGAACCGGGTCGAAGACATTGGCGCACATGCCGACGCCGGCGCCAACCCGGTATGCCGGTTTTCGATCAACCTGATCCCGCACACGATCTCGGTCACCACCCTCAGGCACCTGCGCGCCGGCAGTCGGGTGAATCTCGAAATCGATCTGATCGCGCGTTACGTCGAGCGGATGCTGTCGGTGCAAAAGGCTGGCGCCAGGTAGTCGACCGAATTTGGCACTGCAGCGCGCCCGGCCCCTTTCGAGGCCGGGCCATTATCGCTGGAATTTACTTTGCGATCCCGTTCCCGCTCTTGCGACGGGTCATGAAGCCGAGCACACCCAATGCCGCCAACAGCAGGGCCGAGGTGGCAGGTTCCGGAACGGCGGACAGAACGACATTGGCGTCCTTGGGATCGAATGCGTTGCCCGAGAACACCGGGTTGCCGTTGAAGTCAATGTTGAACGGGTCGCCGGAACTGCCATGCGTGCCGCTTGTCATGCCTGCCGGGATGGTGTGTTCAGGCACCACCACGTCATGCGCCGGTATGTAGACCCGTTCCCCGTCGATGCACGGAGGATTGATGACAGCGCTATTGCCGTCCTTGCAGTGACGGATAATCCACTGGCCCGGGACATGTTGAGTCACCGCCGGCACCGTCATTCCTGGCCCGGCCGATGAGTTTCCCCGGGCAAAACTGTCCAGCGTGTAGCTCAAGTTGATCGAACGGCTGACGCCATTGATGGTGCAATAATTACTGGCGCCGCTGTAAAAGCCGACGTCGCCGCTGGCGTTGAAGGTGGTGCGGCGGCATCGCTGGTGAGCGTGGCCGCGCTGTTCCAGACGCTGCTGCCATTGCGCTTGATGTCGAAGTTGATCCCGGAGGTGAGTGCTGCTGGTGGTCGGCGATGCAATTTTCCAATTGTAATTAATTATTAATAATGTAACGAAAAGTTTGTCTGGAATGCATGAAAATTTTCTGGCATGGGCAGCGTGGTCGGGCTTCCGAGGGGCTTCGATTGACATATTTTCCCAGCAATATTTCCGTGCGATTCGTGAAATTGCGGGTGAGGGAACCGGGCTCTGGCGGCCAAAGCCGGTCGGAAGCCGCCAAATCCTTTAAAATAGCGGATTGCGCACTGTCCGCTCGTCTCACAGGAATCTCATATGTCCATCTCCACCACCCAGGAAATCGTTGCCGAGTTGCGCGCAGGGCGCATGGTCATCCTGGTCGATGAAGAAGATCGCGAGAACGAAGGGGACCTGGTGCTTGCCGCCGACTTCGTCACTCCCGAAGCGATCAATTTCATGGCCCGGTACGCCCGCGGGCTGATCTGCCTGACCCTGACCGAAGAGCGCTGCGAGCAGCTCGACATCGGCATGATGACGTCGCGTAACGGCACCTCGTACGGCACCAACTTCACCGTCTCGATCGAAGCGGCAGAAGGCGTCACGACCGGCATTTCGGCGGCCGACCGCGCCAAAACCGTGCAGGTGGCGGTGGCAAAGGGCGCCAAGCCGAGCGACATCGTCCAGCCCGGCCACATCTTCCCGCTGAAGGCGGTCAAGGGCGGCGTGCTGATGCGTGCCGGGCATACCGAAGCCGGCTGCGACCTGACCGGGATGGCCGGCCTGACGCCGGCATCGGTGATCTGCGAGATCATGAACGACGACGGCACCATGGCGCGACTGCCGGACCTGCTCGAATTTGCCAGGGAACACAAGCTCAAGATCGGCACCATCGCCGACCTGATCCACTATCGCGGGCAGACCGAATGCCTGGTCGAGCGCGTCGCCGAACGTTCGATGGATACTCTGTTCGGCCAGTTCCGCCTGGTCGCTTTCCGCGACACGCCGAGCGGCGCGGCCCACCTGGCAATCGTCCATGGCGACCTGGCGCCGAACCTCGAGTCGCTGGTGCGCGTGCACGAGCCGGTATCGATCCTCGACCTGCTGGAAAGCCGCGTCACCACCCACTCGTGGACGATCGCGTCGGCCATGCAGGCG
>Ga0326734_1000187_pt1 | contig 18255 bp, 17 predicted proteins | sample 15_GP2_1315_FD_207944 | JGI IMG/M metagenome (GOLD analysis project Ga0326734, IMG submission 207944) | Glacier ice microbial communities from Ngari, Tibet, China - 15_GP2_131.5 | ecosystem: Environmental > Aquatic > Freshwater > Ice > Glacier | place: China: Ngari, Tibet | collected 2018-07-18 | reverse complement strand
TGCCGATCGGCACCGGGCTGTTGCGGATCACCCATTCGCGCGTCTCGTGAATGTGCTTGCCGGTCGACAGGTCCATGACGTTGTCGCCGCCCCAGCGGATCGCCCACGTCATCTTTTCGACTTCCTCGCCGATCGACGACGTCACCGCCGAATTGCCGATGTTGGCATTGATCTTGACGAGGAAATTGCGGCCGATGATCATCGGCTCGACTTCCGGATGGTTGATGTTGGCGGGGATGATGGCGCGGCCGCGGGCGATTTCTTCGCGCACGAATTCGGCCGTGATTTCGGCCGGGATGCTGGCGCCGAACGATTGGCCCGGATGCTGGCGCCCCATCAGATCGGCGAGCCGGTTGCCCATCGGGCCGGACGCCTGCAGCTCGGCCAGGTACTCCTTGCGGCGCATGTTTTCGCGGATCGCCACGAACTCCATTTCGGGGGTGATGATGCCTTTGCGCGCGTAATGCATCTGGCTGACGTTGGCCCCCAGCTTGGCGCGGCGCGGTTTGCGCTCGAGGTTGAAGCGCAGCGCCGCCAGCGCCGGATCGGCCAGGCGTTCGAGCCCGTAGGCCGAGGTCGGTCCGGGCAGTTCGTCGGTGTCGCCGCGCTCGACAATCCAGGGCGTGCGCGGGCATGGCAAGCCGGAGCGGATGTCGATGGCGACGGCCGGGTCGGTGTACGGGCCGGAAGTGTCGTAGACGTAGATCGGCGGATTTTTCTCGCCGCCGAAGGAGTCGGCCGTGTCGGACTGGCTGATTTCGCGCATCGGCACCTGGATGTCGGGGCGGCTGCCCTCGACATACATTTTGCGCGACATTGGCAAAGGACGGATCGCGGCTGCGTCCACCACGGCGGTGGCGGAAAGGAATTTCGGGGTGACGTCGTTCATGTGGCTCCTTGTTAGCTTTCTCGATGTGTCGAGCAGGAGCCAGCTAAGGAGTGTAGGGAGACGGCGCGCGGCCGGTATCACTATGCTTCCCTTCGCTGGCATTATCCAGATCAGGTTCGGAGGGTGTTTCTCACCCGCGCATCGCGTTCGCGACTTGCAGGACCCCTAGCGTTTGCCGTTGTACGGCAACAGTGATTCTAACCGCGTTGTGGTGGTTTCACCAACGAAGCTTGAATAAATTTTTCTGACAGGTGAAAGGCGACCTTAATGAAGACCGATTATTGTAATATCGACTACTGAATCATCCCTATTGAGACAGTGGCAGTTCGACTTCCGCCTTGCGCGCCTGGATGGCAAGGCCCAACGCCATCATGTCCAGCTTGGCTTTTTTTGCTTTCGGGAACATCTCGTCCTCTTCTTCCTGGACGTGGTGCTCGATCTGCTCGGACAGTACCTTGAGCTTGGCGTCGTACAGGTCGTCCTGTGGCTCCATGGCCAAAATCTGCGCGATCAGGTCTTTGGCGCCGGCGTGTTCGACCGTCGCTTCATCGACCAGCTCTTCGGCATCGCCGCCGGCCGCGCGCACCGCCGGATAGAAGATTTCTTCCTCGGCGGTGGCATGTTTGGTCAGCTCGAGACAGATTTGTGTGGCCAGTTTTTTCTTGCTCGCATAGGCTTTTCTGCCCGTAGCTTCGTATTGCTCGAACAAGGTCTTGACGTTCTCGTGGTCTTGCGTCAGCACTGCGATGGCGCCGATACCGTCTGGCGTTTCGGTCGGAATGCGCTTTGGCATTGCTGCGGATGATTTTGATGGCGTGCTCATGGTCGCTCCTGATGCGGGGGGAATCGGCGCGCCGGATGCGCGCCGATTGATGGTTAACGAATTTAATGATTGGTGATTAATGATTAATGATTAATTATTAATTATTAATTACCAATGAGCAACGAACAACGAACAACGAACAACGATCAGCGTGAGCCCGGCTTGCCACCCGAGCCGCCTGACGAACCCTGGTTGCCGGAACTGCCCTGCTTGCCGCCGGACGACTGGCCGCTGCGGCCGCTGTCCGAACCGCTCTGCTTGTTACCATCGCCCTGATGGCTCTTCGCGCCGGCTTCGCGCGCCTCTTCCGACGTGAACTCGCGGGCGTTGCCCGAAGCGTGAGCGGCGCGACCGCCTGCAGCCGCAATGTCACGCTGCTTTTGCGGATCCATCGAAGCGAAGCTGCGGTTGCTGGTGTCGCCGCTCTGGCTGCTGGCACCCTGATTGCCGCCCTGGTTCGATCCAGCCATGATGCGCTCCTTGATGTACATTGGCCCGATCTCGCTGCAAACCGACACTGCTTCAATTGGCGTTGCGAGTGACCAGAGCTTACATTGCCAAACAGCTCTGCTTTGTAGGTACGTTCGCTGTGCTCATGTAGGACAATTTCACCTTTCCCGGGAAAGTTTTTTCGTGAAATAGATCGTTGATGCGAGCGGCTGCGGGGCCGTTTTCATGGACCCATGGAGAAGATCAAGTAGCATCAAATAATATCAAATGACAAGTCGGCGAATCAGCGACGGCGGCCCGAACGCTGCCGCCAACAACACCTTACTCAGGAAACCGCGCCAGCTTTTTCATGTCTTTCGGGCCACGGTATTGCGCCACATTTAATTGCATTGCCAGCAACGCGTAATAGGCATTGATGCCGGTCAGGTCGACGATACCCTTTTGGCCAAAGCGCTTCACGGCGCGCTCGAAAGTGGCGTCTGATACACGTTTGTTCTTGTGCAATTCGGTCGAAAAATCATACACAATGTCTTCGTCATTGCTCATCCCGACAGGACGGCGGCCGTCAGCAATCGCAGCGGCGATTTCAGGCCGGATGCCGGCTTTCAAGGCGATCGGATAATGCACATGCCATTCATAATCTTGCGACCATTCGCGCGCCGTCACCAGGATCACGAGTTCGCTCAGCGTATTGCCCAGTACCGAGTTGTAGCGCAGATAATCGCCGCTGGCGCGCGCCTGGCTCATCACTTGCGGGCTGTACATCAAGGGCTCGAAGGGACCAAACACAGGCACTTTGCGCGCCGCCATGAACTCGTCCGCAGCTTTTTTTTGTTCGTCGGTATAATTTTCCGGCGCGATGGTCGGCAGGCGCTCCGCTGCATTGACGGCTGTCGTCAATAACAGGGCGATGGTGATGGCAAGTGTTTTCAGTTGTTTCATATAAGTCTCCAAAGACATGTTGGCGAAGTCGCATAGTACTTGTTTGAGCAGCTCTGCACAGCTAAAAGTTGATTGAAAAATATCGTCGCCAGTGTCTGACCATCCGGGGCGCACGTTTTTCGAATGCGGCGACCGAATGGCGCCGATGCGCGATGCGAAAGCGGTAAAATGCGGCTTGACTCATGCAAGCTTGCGCCACACCGATAAAGAAGAAATGACCACCGTTCCCACCGAAATCAACGCAGCCGCCATCAAGAACGGCGCGGGCGAAAAATCCACCCCGATGATGCAGCAATACCATCGCCTCAAGGCCGATTACCCGACCATGCTGCTGTTCTACCGCATGGGCGACTTTTACGAGCTGTTCCACGACGACGCGGAAAAAGCGGCGCGCATCCTCGGCATCACCCTGACGGCGCGCGGCGCCTCGAACGGCAACCCGATCAGGATGTGCGGCATTCCCTTTCACTCGCTCGACCCGTACCTGGCCAAGCTGGTCAAGCTGGGCGAGTCGTGCGCGATCTGCGAACAGATCGGCGATCCGGCCACCAGCAAGGGGCCGGTCGAACGCAAGGTGATGCGGGTCGTCACGCCCGGCACCTTGACCGACGCCGACCTGCTGCCCGAAAAAGCCGAACGGCCTTTGCTGGCGCTGTGCACCATCAGCAGCCGCAAGGTCGCAACAATCGGCCTGGCCTGGCTGTCGCTCGCTTCCGGCGCACTCAGGCTGATGGAGTTTTCCGGCGACAGCCGCAGCGTCGGCGCGCGCTTGCGGCAGGAACTCGAACGCATCGCGCCGGCCGAGATCCTTCACAGCGATGGCGCCGACCTGCTCACCGGTGACGACATTGCCCATACCCAGCGCGTGCCCGACTGGCACTTCGACGTTGTCGGCGGCCACAAGGCGCTGCTCGACCAGCTCGCTGTCGCCACCCTCACCGGCTTTGGCGCCGATGGCCTCGGCGCCGCTTTCGGCGCGGCCGGGGCGCTGCTGCGCTACGCCCAGTCGACCCAGGGCCGCGGCCTGCAGCACGTGCGCTCGCTGTCGACCGAAACCGAAACCGAATTCATCGGCCTCGACGCCGCCACCCGCCGCAACCTCGAGCTGACCGAAACGATCCGCGGCCAGGAGTCGCCGACGCTGTTCTCGCTGCTCGACCATTGCCGCACCGCGATGGGTTCGCGCCTGCTGCGCCACTGGCTGCACCACGCGCGGCGCGACCAGGGCGTGGCGCGCGCGCGCCATGCGGCAATCGGTGCGCTGGCCAGTTCTGACGCCAGCGGCGCGCTCGCCGTCATTCTCGGCCAGGTGCCGGACATCGAACGCATCACCACCCGCATCGCGCTGCTGTCGGCGCGCCCGCGCGACCTGGCGTGCCTGCGCGATGGCCTCAAGCAGCTGCCGGCGCTGCGCGCTGCCGTGCAGCGCGCCGTGAGCGCCGGCGCGCCGGGCCTGCTGGCGGCGATCCACGCTGCGCTGGCCACGCCCGAGCCCTGCCTCGACCTGCTGACGCGCGCGGTGATGGACGAGCCGGCGGCGATGGTGCGCGACGGCGGCGTGTTCGCGCGCGGCTTCGACGCCGAGCTCGACGAACTGCGCGCCCTGTCGGAAAACGCCGGCCAGTTCCTGGTCGACCTTGAAACACGCGAGCGCGCCCGCACCGGCATCGCCAACCTGCGCGTCGAATACAACAGGGTGCACGGCTTCTACATTGAAGTGACCCACGGCCAGACCGACAAGGTGCCGGACGACTACCGCCGCCGCCAGACGCTGAAAAACGCCGAACGCTACATCACGCCGGAACTGAAAGTATTCGAAGACAAGGCCCTGTCGGCCCAGGACAAGGCGCTGGTGCGCGAAAAGCTGCTCTACGAGCTGCTGCTGGCCGACCTGGCGCCGCACATCGGCGTCTTGCAGACCATCGCCCAGGCGCTGGCCCAGCTCGACACGCTCACCGCGCTGGCGACCCACGCGCTGGCGCACAACTGGTCGGCACCGCAGCTGGTGGCCGAGCCGTGCCTGGAGATCCGCGAGGGGCGCCACCCGGTGGTGGAAAACCAGATCGAGCGCTTCATCGCCAACGACTGCTGTTTCAGCCACGAGCGCCGGCTGCTGCTGATCACAGGTCCCAACATGGGCGGCAAATCGACCTTCATGCGCCAGGTCGCGCTGATCACGCTGCTGGCCTACGTCGGCAGCTACGTGCCGGCCGCCAGCGCCACCATCGGCCCGATCGACCGCATCTTCACGCGCATCGGCGCCACCGACGACCTGGCCGGCGGACGCTCGACTTTCATGGTCGAGATGACCGAATCGGCGGCCATCCTGAACGGCGCCACCGAACACTCGCTGGTGCTGATGGACGAAGTCGGCCGCGGCACCTCGACCTTCGACGGCCTGGCGCTGGCGTGGGCGATCGCGCGCCACCTGATCGACGCCAGCCGCAGCTTCACGCTATTCGCCACCCACTATTTCGAGCTGACGCAGCTGCCGGAAAGCCACCCGACGGCGGCCAACGTCCACCTGTCGGCAATCGAGCACAAGGACAGCATCGTGTTCCTGCATGCGGTGCAGGCCGGCCCCGCCTCGCAAAGCTACGGCTTGCAGGTGGCGCAGCTGGCCGGCGTGCCGCAAGGCGTGATCAAGGCGGCGCGCAAGCACCTGGCGCGGCTCGAATCGCAGGCGCTCGACACGACGCCGCAGCTGGACCTGTTCGCGCTGCCGTGCGTGGCGCCTGACGCGGATGCGGATGCTGATGCCGACGATGAAGATGACGGTGCCGCAGCGGCAGCGACGCACGCCGGCAGCGCACTGCTGACGGCGCTGGCGGCGATCGATCCCGACACGCTGACGCCGCGCCAGGCGCTCGAGCAGATTTACCAGCTCAAGCGCCTGGCGGCGTAATGGCGCGCCAGGCGCATCGCGCAATTTCAGCTGCCGCGCTGGCCGCGCTCACCTTCCACGGCGCGCTGCAGGCGGCGCCGAAAAAAGACGCCGAGCGCCATCAGTTCGGCGTCATCGGCCACAGCTTCATCGATGCCGGCAGCGACGGCGAGGCCAGGCTCAAGCAGGCCCTCGCCGACGCAAGCGAATCGGCGCTCGCCTTTGTCGTCGTTACCGGCATCAAGGGTGCGCACGAAGCGTGCAGCGACGCGCTGTATGCAACGCGGCGCGCGCTGTTCGACGAAGCACGCCGGCCAATGATCGTGCTGCCGGCGGCGAGCGACTGGAGCGCGTGCAAGAATCGCGCTGGCCGCTCGGTGGCGATCGATCGGCTCAACCGGCTGCGCGAACTGTTCTACAGCGAGCCGGCCTCGCTCGGCACCCGCAAGCTGGCGCTCACGCGCCTGTCGGCCAGCGCCAAGTTCCGCAGCTATCCCGAGAACGCCCACTGGCAGGTTGGCGACGTGCTGTATGCAACCGTCAACCTGCCGGCCAATGACAACCACTACCGTCCCGAGGCCGGCCGCAACAACGAGTTCGAAGACCGGCTGGTGGCCAACCGGTTCTGGCTGAACCGCCTGTTCGCCATGGCGCGGCGCGACCAGCTCGGTGCAGTCGTGCTGTTTTCGGAAGCCCATGTCAAGACGCTGGCGCAGCCGACCGGCCTGCGCGCCTTGCTGGCGCGTTCCAGCGGCCGGCACGACGGCTTCGACGAGACGCGCCGCCAGATCGCCACGCTGGCGGCAAAATACCCGGGCAAGGTGTTGCTGGTCGATGCCGACCCGGCGTACAAAGCGGTCGAACCGGCGATTGCATGGCGCGCCAACCTGGGACACCTGAGCCTGGGAGCGTGGGCGGTGGAAGTGCAGGTCACGCCGGGGGCAAACCCGTCGTTCATGCTCAAGAGTGCGGCGGACGAGAAGTAAGTAGTTTTGCCCGCGGGTAGGCGAGATGAGGTCCCCGCGTGCGCCAGAACGACGACGGCGGGAACCCCAACTCTAGTGCGCTGTCAATGCACCGGATGCGAACGGAATGCGTCGCCGGCGTTGTTGTCGCCGTCCTCGTCGTCATCGCCATGGTGATGACCATGCGCGCCATGCACGTGCTCGTGCATGATTTCTTCTTCGCTTGCCTCGCGCACGTCGATCACCGACAGTTCGAAACGCAGCGCCATGCCCGCCAGCGGGTGGTTACCGTCCAGCACGACCTTGTCGTCGGCGATGTCGGTGACGGTAAACAGCAGTGCTTCGCCATCTTCGCCCGAGCTGTCCGGCATGCCTTCGAACTGCATGCCCACTTCCAGCGGCTCGGGCAGGCGGTCGCGCGGCTCGATCTTCACCAGCGCCGGATCGTAGTCGCCGAAGGCGTCGTCCGGCTCGATCTGAAGCGTTGACGCATAGCCGACTTCCTTCCCGTCGAGCTCCTCTTCGATCTTCGGCAGCGTGTTTTCGTAGCCGCCGTGCAGGTAGACCATGGGGTTGCTGCCGTCTTCGATCAAATTGTTCTGTGCGTCCGACAGCTTGTAGTTGACTGTCACTACTGTGTTCTTGGCAATCTTCATAGTGCTATCCTCTCATTGTTTTGGCAGGCAGATTATACCTCCGACATTGGCTGCGCCATGTTCAAGCATGGTTATAATGTCGCATGAAAAAATTACCGCTCCTCGGCGACATCACGCCCGCCCAATTCCTGCGCGATTACTGGCACAAGAAGCCGCTGTTGATTCGCCAGGCAATGCCCGGCTTGAAGCCGGTTCTGCCGTTCGACGCGCTGGCCAGGATGGCCACCGAAAACGTCATCGAATCCCGCCTGATCACCAATTTCGATGGCGAATGGAACCTGCAGCATGGCCCGCTGGCCGAATTGCCGCCGCGTGAACGTCAGGGGTGGACCATGCTGGTGCAGGGCGCCAATCTGGTCGACGCCGGCGCCGACGCGCTGCTGCGCCAGTTCCGCTTCATTCCCGACGCCCGACTCGACGACCTGATGATCAGTTACGCCAGCGATGGCGGCGGCGTCGGTCCCCATTTCGATTCCTACGACGTCTTTTTGTTGCAGGCCCACGGCAAGCGGCGCTGGAAGATCGGCGCCCAAAAGGACCTGTCGCTGGTCGACGGCATGCCGCTCAAGATCCTGAAAAACTTCAAGCCGCAGGAAGAATTCGTGCTCGAACCGGGCGACATGCTGTACCTGCCGCCGCACTATGCCCACGACGGCGTGGCCGAAGGCGAATGCATGACGTATTCGATCGGCTTTCGCGCGCCGTCCTACCAGGAACTGGGCGAAGCGTTTTTGCAGTTTATGGCCGATTCGATCGACCTGCCCGGCCGCTACGCCGACCCTGACCTGGCAGCGGCAAGCAAACCGGCCGAAATTCCGCGCCACATGCTGTCGACGATTGCCGAGGAAATCAACAAGGTCCGCTTCACCGAGGAGGACGTGACGATTTTTCTCGGCGAACACTTGTCCGAGCCCAAGCACAACGTGTTCTTCAAGCGACCAGCCAAGCCGCTGACGGCAGGCCGTTTCGCCCTGGCGCTGGCCAAGCGCGGCGTGGCGCTGTCGCTGAAAACCCAGATGCTGTACCGCGGCAAGCACGTGTTCATCAACGGCGAGTCGTTCGCCTTGGGCCGGAGCGACAAGCCGATCCTCGACGCGCTGGCCAACGAACGCGCATTGAACGGCGCGGCGCTGGCGGCGGCGTCCGACGACGTGATGGAGTCGTTGTACACCTGGTATCAGGACGGCTGGATCGAACTGGGTTGAACTGAGCTGAACTGAGCTGAACTGAATAGAAACGATCGCCGCTATGGACAACCCTGTCGCCACCGGGTTCACCACCCATCAAGAATTCGGCGAGCGCTTGCGCGAATGCATCGTGCGTTCGCACCGCTGCTTGCAGCTGTTCGATCCGGATTTCAGTGTCTTTCCACTTGGCATGATGGATGCCGATGCGGCGCTGCGCCAGTTCCTCGCCGATGGCGGCACGGTGCAACTGGCAATGCACCGCAGCGCCATCATCGAGCGCGACTACCCGCGCTTCATGCGCCTGCTGCGCGAGTTCAGCCACCGCATCGCGTGCCGCGCAACGCCGCCGAACCTGCGCCAGCTGACCGACTCGTTCTGCATTGGCGACGCGGTCAACATCGTGCGGCGTTTTCATGGCGACCACATGCGCGGTGAAGCGGCGTTCGGCTCACCGCCGGCGGCCGCGATCAGCCTGGAACGGTTCGACAGCATCTGGCTGGAATCGCGCCCTTGCCTGCCGCCGACCACGATATGGGCTGTAGTGCAGCAGCCTGGACCACCGAATTTTGTAGCGAAAAAAGAAAGAGGACAGGGCGAATCATCGGACGTAAACAATTCGTTACAAATGAACTTTGCCGAAAGCCTGAAAACTTCCATATTGACATTTTCCGCCTATTGCGAAGCACCAAATTTAGATATAATATCGGGTTAGGAAGTTTCCGTTGTCTGTCAGACACCATTACAGGTACGAAAGCTAACGCGATCTTTCTAATGAGCGATAATTACCGGTAATTATTCATCGCATCAACCTAGCCTGTACTTTTGAATTAATTAAGGAAAACCCATGAAAAAATCCCTGCTGATCATCTCCCTGTTGGCTGTTGCTCTGGCTGCTTGCAGCAAAAAAGAAGAAGCTCCTGTTGTTGCTCCAGCTCCAGTAGTTGAAACCGCACCAGCAGTTGTTGCTCCTGCCGCTCCTGCTGATGCAGCTGCCCAAGCCGCTTCGTCGGCTGCTGATGCTGCTGCTGCCGCTTCGGCTGCCGCATCGGCGGCTGCCGCTGCTGCTGCACCAGCTGCTGCACCAGCGAAGTAATTCGCCGATGTTGGAAAAGCCGGCCCGCGGGCCGGCTTTTTTACGCCTGGTGGTTCTGTTGCGCAGCACGCAGGCGTAAAAAAACCGGCACGGGGCCGGTTTTTTTGTGCAATTCAACATGACTCAGCATGGGGTCTCCGCGAATGCGGAGACCCCATTTGCCCGCTAACCCGTTACTTCAGCTCGTCACCCAGCAACTTGAGGATCTTGACGCCGGCGCCGGTTGCCTCGGCCTTGCCGTCGTTGGTCTGCACCGTCACCAGACTGGCGTTGCCGGAGGCGTCAGGCTTGACCGAAATGCGGAAGCGCTGCGCTTCTTTTTCCTTGTCGGCGGCGGCGCCGAAGGTGAACAGCTTTTTCAGGAAACCGGTGCTGCCGGCAGCGTCAGGATCGACATAGCGCACGAAGTACACGCCGTTGACGCGGTCGCGGTCTTCCACCGTGAAGCCGACCCGGTCCAGCGCCAGACCGACGCGGCGCCAGGCGCGGTCGAAGCCTTCGTCGACTTCGACATGGCTGGCGCCGCCGGTGCCGGCGACCAGCTTGGCATGGGCTTGCTGGACCGGTGCGTTCGCCACCATCGGCGTGGCCGCCTTGACGTCGGCCGCTCCCGTCAGGCGCGCCACCAGCTTGGCGAGGAACTGCGCTTCAAGGCCAGGGTCGTTTGGACGCCCGGTCCACTGGATGATTTCCTTTTGCGAGCCGCTGAGCACTTCTTCGGCGCCGCGATGGCTGATGTAGATTTCGGTGCCGCCGTCGGCGGCGCGCTCGAGGCGGGTGCGGTACTTGTCGCGCTCACCGGTCGAATAGGCCGAATCGAATACCTTGCCGATCGTGCTGCGGATGAAGTCCTGCGGGATTTTCGAGCGGTTTTCCGCCCAGTTCGTTTCCATCACGCCGGTGGCCGCCGATTCGGTTTCGACGGTGAAACCGGAATCGTTCCAGAACTGCTTGAGTTGCGGCCACAGCTGTTCCGGCGTCTGCTTGACGACCAGCCAGCGCTGGTTGCCGTTGCGCTCGACCTTGACGGCGGCAGTGTTGCTTGCGCCGATCACATCGCCGCTGGCGGCCGGCACCGGGGCGCCGGCCCTGGCTTGCTGCTGGCCGGAGGCGGTGGCGACGCCACGGCCGTCCGGCACGGCGTAACGGTTGTCTTTTTGCAGCTGGGTCAGGTCCGGTGGCACGTCCAGCGACGCCGCCTTCTTGGCGGCGCGGTAGTCCAGTTTGTCGGACTCCATCACCGAGCTCAGCATACCGCAGCCACCAAGGCTGACCATGAGCGCGGAGAGGACGAAGCCGCGGGTGGCGGCAGGGGTAATTGTCTTGCGAATAGTCATGTCATAACTGGATGAACGCTGCGGGCAGCTGGTGTCAGAAATAATCCCGAACCCTTGCGGGCTCAGGGCTGTGGAAGGACGCCGGCTTCGCGCAACGCGGCGCGGACGGTGTCGTGGAATTCTTCGGCAAGCGGAGCCAGCGGCAAGCGCATGCCGGCCGGCATCAGGCCCATTTCGGCCATCGCCCATTTGACCGGCACCGGGTTGGGCTCGACAAACAGCTTGGCATGCAGCGGGATGACCTGGTTGTTGATGGCAACGGCGCGGGCGACGTCGCCGGCCATTGCCGCCGCGCACAACTGGTGCATGGCGCGCGGGGCGACGTTGGCGGTCACCGAGATATTGCCGGCGCCGCCCATGAACATCAGCGACATCGCGGTCGGATCGTCGCCCGAATACACGGCGAACGATGGTGGCGCCAGGCGCAGCAGCTCGGCGCCGCGGCCGATGTTGCCGGTGGCGTCTTTCAAGCCGACGATGTTGGGGATCGCGGCCAGGCGCAGCACCGTCTCGTTCGACATGTCGGCAACCGTGCGGCCCGGCACGTTGTACAGGATGATCGGCAAGTCGACGGCATCGGCGATCGCCTTGAAGTGGCGGTACATGCCTTCCTGGGTCGGCCGGTTGTAATACGGCACCACCACCAGCGCGCAATCGGCGCCGGCATCCTTGGCGAAGCGGGTCAGCTTGATCGCTTCTTCGGTCGAATTGCCGCCGGTGCCGGCGATGATCGGGATGCGGCCCCTGGTGTGCTCGACCGCCAGCTTGATCAGCTCGCAGTGTTCCTGCACGCTGACGGTGGCCGACTCGCCCGTGGTGCCGACGATCACGATGCCATCGGTGCCTTCGGCGATGTGCCAGTCGATCAGCTTGCGCAAACCCGGGTAGTCGAGACTGCCATCTGCGTGCATCGGGGTGACGATTGCTACTATGCTGCCCTTGATCATCATGTCGTAACGTTGGTAGTCAATAAAAAGCTGATTGTAGCGGATACCCCGCCGGAATGGTTCATTGTTGACCAGAAACCAGCCTCAGCGCGGCCCCAGCATGGCATTGTTTGCCGGAAAATCCGGCCCGCACGCGCACAGGCGCTGCAGCATGGCCGGTTTCAACCCATGTTTTGGCGCATCAACACAACCATCCTCGAATGCGATCACGCGCAGTCCGGCCCGGTGCGCGAAGCCGAGCAGTTCGCCGCGCCCCAGCAGGAAGTCGGGATTGGACGGTTTGCCGAAGGCCTCGTTACCGATCGCAAAGGTTTCGTAAATCAGCACGCCATCCGGCCGGAGGCTGGCGGCAAGTTGCGCCAGCAGCGGGCGGTGCAGGTAATGGGTGACGACGATGCCGGCGAAGCGGCCGGCATCAAACGGCCAGGCGGCGCCGTCCAGCTCGAGATCGGCCTCGACGGTGGTGATGCCAGCGCCGGCGGCCAGCGCCAGCGCGTGTGGATCGCGGTCGAGCGCCAGCACCGGGTGGCCGAGCGCGGCGAAGTGGCGCGCATGGCGCCCGCCGCCACAGGCCAGGTCGAGCACGTCGCCGCCTGGCACCAGGGGCGCGAAGCGGGTCACCCACGGCGATGGCTGGCTCATCGGCTGCACATCAGGAATACGCCAGGCCCATGGCCTCGCGCACGTCGCGCATGGTTTCCTGGGCCAGCTTGCGGGCCTTGTCGCAGCCGTCGGCGACGATGGCGCGCACCAGGGTCGGATCGTCCAGGTACTGCTGGGCGCGCTCGTGCATCGGTTGCTGCTCGGCGATGACGGCGTCGATGACCGGCTGCTTGCAGTCAAGGCAGCCGATGCCGGCCGTGGTGCAGCCCTTCGCCACCCATTCGCGCGTGCTCTGGTCGCAATACACTTCGTGCAGTTGCCACACCGGGCATTTGAGCGGGTCGCCAGCGTCGGTGCGGCGCACCCGCGCCGGGTCGGTCGGCATGGTGCGGATTTTTTTGGCGACCGAGTCCTTGTCTTCGCGCAGCGCGATCGCGTTGCCGTAGCTCTTGCTCATCTTGCGCCCGTCCAGGCCAGGCAGGCGCGAGGCGGCCGTCAGCCTGGCGTGCGGTTCGACCAGGATCAGCTTGCGGCTGCCTTCGAGGTAGCCGAACAGCCGTTCGCGGTCGATGTTCGACAGGTTCTGCGCCTCGTCGAGCATGGCCTGGGCCTGGTCGAGCGCGTCGTCCCTGCCCTCCTGCTGGTAGCCGGTGCGCAGTTCGAGGTACAGCTTGGCGCGCTTGCTGCCGAGCTTCTTGACGGCCTCCATCGACTTTTCCTCGAAGCCTTTTTCCTTGCCGTACAGGTGGTTGAAACGGCGCGCGATCTCGCGCATCATTTCGATGTGCGGCACCTGGTCTTCGCCCACCGGCACCAGGCTGGCGCGGTAGATCAGCACGTCGGCCGCCTGCAGCAGCGGGTAGCCGAGAAAGCCGTAGGTGGAAAGGTCGCGGTTGGCAAGGTTGTCGATCTGATCCTTGTACGTCGGCACCCGCTCGAGCCAGCCGAGCGGAGTGGCCATCGACAGCAGCAAATGCAATTCGGCGTGCTCCGGCACCTTCGACTGGATGAACAGCGTCGCCTGCGACGGATCGACGCCGGCGGCAAGCCAGTCGACCAGCATTTCCCACACGCTGCGCTCGATGATGGCAGGGTCGTCGTAATGGGTCGTCAAGGCGTGCCAGTCGGCGACAAAAAACAGGCAGGGCTGTTCCGCCTGCATCTTGATCCAGTTCTTGAGGGCGCCATGGAAGTGGCCAAGGTGCATCGAGCCGGTAGGGCGCATACCGGAAACAGCACGATCGGGATACATGGGAATCAGTTCAACAGGAGGGTCAAGGGGTAGACCAGCGTGGCCAGCAGGCGGGTGACGAAGCCGATCGCCCGCATGAAGACGCCATCGAGCACGCGCAGGTACATCAGCGCGATGACGGCCATGAACACCCAGGTGCCGTACAACTCGATGCGGGCAAACTTGCGCGCCAGCGGCAGCGGCAGCAAACCGGTCAGGATGCGGCCGCCGTCGAGCGGCGGAATCGGGATCAGGTTGAAGACGAACATGGCGACGTTGACCGCGACGCCCGCTTTTGCCATCTTGAAAAAGAACTCGCCCATGTTGCCGGAAGTATCGCTGGCGCCGCTTGACGCCAGCACCACGAACAGCATCATCCAGCCCAGCGCCATGACAAAATTGGCGGCCGGGCCGGCCGCCGCCACCCACGGCATCTGCCGGTGCGGATTGCGCAGGCGGTCGAAATCGACCGGCACCGGCTTGGCGTAGCCGAACGGCACGTGAATCGAGACGTACAACAGCAGCGGCAGCAGGATGGTGCCGAACGGGTCGATGTGGCGGCCTGGATTCAGGCTCAGGCGGCCGGCGTCGGACGCCGTCGGGTCGCCGAAATAGCGGGCAACGTAGCCGTGCGCCGCTTCGTGCAGGGAGATGGCAAACAACACCGGAATTGCAAATACGGTAACCGTCCGGACGATCGTGTCGAGTTCATTCATAGGCCGATTTTAACAGAGCGAACCGGCGCGTTGTTTACGGCGCTGTTTGCCCCACCGTCACAGGCCGAACATGGCGGCGTTGCCGCGGCCCTGGCGCACCAGCACCGGTTCGGCCGCGCTCAGGTCGATTACCGTGGTCGGCTCCATCGAGCAGGCGCCGCCATCGATGATCAGGTCAACCAGCTTGCCCATCTGCTGGCGAATCTCTTCCGGGTCGTTGAGCAACTCGTTGTCCGGGGTAATCAGGGTGGTGCCGATCAGCGGCTGGCCGAGTTCCTCGAGCAGCGCGTTGGCAATGGCGTTTTCGGGCACCCGCAAGCCGATCGTCTTGCGCGACGGATGCGACAGCCGGCGCGGCACTTCGCGCGTCGCCTCCAGAATGACCGTGTACGGCCCCGGGGTGGCCGTCTTGAGCAGGCGGAACTGGCTGTTGTCGACCCGCGCGTAGAGCGCGATCTCGGACAGGTCGCGGCACAGCAAGGTGAGGTGGTGCTTGTCGTCGATGCCGCGGATGCGCCGCAGCTTCTCGACGGCGCTCTTGTCGTCGAGGTGGCACACCAGCGCGTAACACGAGTCGGTCGGCAGCGCGACGATGCCGCCGCCGTGAATGATCTGGGCAGCCTGCTTGATCAGGCGCGCCTGCGGATTGTCCGGGTGGATCTGGAAAAACTGGCCCATGCGTCAGGCCGGCCGGGGTTGTTGATCTTGCAGGTTCTGCAGCGCGGCAATCCGCTCGGCCATCGGCGGGTGGGTCGAAAACAGCGCGCCCCAGCCTCCCCCGCCGCCGGAAATGCCGAACGCCGACATGCCTCGTGGCATGTCGGCGGCGGGGACGCCAGCCAGCCGCGCCAGCGCATGCTGCATCGGCAGCGGGCTGCCCAGCAGGCGGGCCGAGCCGGCGTCGGCGCGAAATTCGCGCTGGCGCGAGAACCAGGCAACGATCATCGAGGCCAGCGAACCGAATACCAGTTCGCAAACGAACACGGCGGCCATGTAGCCGATACCAAGGCCGCGCTCGCTGTTATTGCGCAGCAAGACCTTGTCGACAAAAAATCCCACCACCCGCGCCATGAACACGACGAACGTGTTGACCACGCCCTGGATCAGCGTCAAGGTCACCATGTCGCCGTTGGCGACGTGGGCGATTTCATGGCCGAGCACCGCTTCGACCTCTTCGCGCGTCATCCCTTCCAGCAGGCCCGTGGACACCGCCACCAGCGCCGAATTCTTGAACGCGCCGGTGGCAAATGCGTTCGGCTCGCCTTCATACACTGCCACCTCGGGCATGCCGATGCCGGCCCGTTCGGCCAGCTGGCGCACGGTGCTGACCAGCCACAGCTCGGTCGAGTTGGACGGGTTGTCGATCACCCGCGCGCCGGTGGACCACTTGGCCATCGGTTTGCTGATCAGCAGCGAAAAGATCGAACCGGTGAAGCCGACCACCAGTGAAAATACCAGCAGCGCGGGCAGGTTGATGCCGGCGCCGGTCACCGCCCTGCCCACGCCCAGCACATTGAGCACGAGCGAGAGCACCAGCATCACGGCGAGGTTGGTTGCAAGGAACAGGAAAATGCGTTTCATGGAGCGCTCCAGGCGGACAAATAGGTCCTCTATGATGACAGATTAATCAGTTAAGGCTGCAGTGCCGACAATTCAAGGGCCGTGTCGGATGAAATCACTTGTTCTGGCTGAACTGCCGAAGGTGATGTGCAATTGCCCGCTGTCGTCGTTCGCCACCCCGAACAGCGTGCCTTTCCTTGCAGCCCATGTCGTGATTGGCAGCCCAATTGGCGTTATGAGTTCCCGGCAATTGCCTGGCGGTTTCAAGTACCAAAAGCAGGTAGCGGCCATATTGCAATATGTGCCGCTATGTTAGTGATCGCACGGATGAATTTTAAGCTTCTTCATATTATCGGACAGTTTTTACATCATGCTTTTATAACCTTGGCTGTTTGTTTTTTTATGTAATGTAAGAAATTGCCAAAATTTATATAAAATGACTGATGGACATTTCACCGCTTATTATCGATCGCTACGCAGCCGATAAATTCCACGACGTCATGCTCATACAAGAGGAATCAATATGAAAGCAGTTGTATACCAAGGCCCTCACGCTATTGAAGTCAAACAAGTTCCCGATGCCAAGATTGAGAAAGCGACTGATGTGCTTGTAAAAATCACCACCAGCAATATTTGCGGTTCAGATCTTCATATGTACGAAGGCAGAACTGATTTTGCGGCAGGAAATATTTTTGGACATGAAAATTTGGGCGTTGTCATTGAAATCGGCAACGCAGTAGACCGCGTCAAAATCGGCGACCGGGTCTGCCTGCCGTTTAACATCGGATGCGGTTTTTGCGAAAACTGCGAACGTGGGCTGACCGGATACTGTCTTACCGCAAATCCCGGATTTGCGGGCGCTGCTTATGGCTTCGCAGGCATGGGACCTTACAGCGGCGGACAAGCGGAGCTGTTACGCGTGCCCTATGCCGATTTTAATTGTCTCGTGCTGCCGCCCGATGCCGAAGAAAAGGAAAACGATTACGTCATGTTGTCCGATATATTTCCGACCGGCTATCACGCCACTGAACTTGCCGGCGTGCAGGTAGGTGACTCGGTCGTCGTCTACGGGGCGGGTCCGGTTGGTCTGATGGCGGCGTACTCGGCCATAATCAAGGGCGCCAGCAAGGTGATGGTGGTTGATATGCACAAGGACCGGCTGGCACTTGCCGAAAAAATCGGCGCTATTCCCATCGATGACTCTGACGGCTCCTGCGTAGAGCAAGTATTGGCGCTGACTGGCGGTCTCGGCGCTGACCGCGGCTGCGAATGCGTCGGTTATCAATGTTGCGACCACAAGCGCCATGAGATACCGAACCTGACGATGAATAATTTGGTCAAGACCGTGCGCGCGACCGGCGGTATCGGAGTGGTTGGCGTTTTCATTCCGCAAGATCCTGGCGCCCAGGACAAGCTTGCCCAGCAAGGCCAGATTGCTTTCGATATGGGCCAGTTTTGGATAAAAGGCCAACACATAGGCACTGGCCAGGCCAACGTCAAAGCTTACAATCGCAAACTGTGTAATTTGATTGCCGCAGGAAAAGCGAAGCCATCGTTCCTCATTTCGCATGAACTGCCGCTAGACAAGGCGGTGGAAGCCTACGAAAATTTCGATGCACGCAACGATGGATGGACCAAAGTGGTTTTGAAACCGGGGAAATGACCAGGCACAATGCACGCCTGTTCCACCTTGTGCTGACGGGAAGCGTTCCTGTCAGCCAACTGGCGTTCCGACACGACGTGAGTCCAAGTTCATCGACCAACAGAAGAGTAAGGTAATTTCTCCGGAAAATCGTCTTTACACTTAAAACCATATCGTTATACACATCTCTGATCGGCTCAGCCGGAACGCGATAAACCTGTTTACATTCAAGGACTTGCAATGGGACTTGTAAACTGAGCGGGTTTCAGGTTTACTCTCGCCTTTTGGGTGACGCGTTGGCAACAAGATCGAATCGCTGGACAGAGCAAG
>Ga0326734_1000186_pt1 | contig 18273 bp, 12 predicted proteins | sample 15_GP2_1315_FD_207944 | JGI IMG/M metagenome (GOLD analysis project Ga0326734, IMG submission 207944) | Glacier ice microbial communities from Ngari, Tibet, China - 15_GP2_131.5 | ecosystem: Environmental > Aquatic > Freshwater > Ice > Glacier | place: China: Ngari, Tibet | collected 2018-07-18 | reverse complement strand
ACAAAGCCTGTCCGGCAAGACAACGAAACGCACGGTTACCCGTTTTCCAGGTACCGGCCGCAGGACCGGCTTTGCCGGACTGCAGGCGGGGCGGCCCCCTCGGGGGGCAGCGAACCACGCGCAGCGGGGAGCGTGGGGGCTCATGTATTGCCCGCAACGATGCTCATCACCGCCATGCGGACCGCAATGCCAAAAGTGACCTGCGGCAGGATGACGCTCTGCGCGCCATCGACCACGGCCGAGTCGATTTCCACACCGCGGTTGATCGGGCCGGGGTGCATGACGATGGCATCGGGACGGGCAAGTTGCAGCTTTTCAGTCGTCAGTCCAAACTTCTTGGAAAACTCCTGGCTGCTGGGCAGCAGCGCGCCGGTCATGCGTTCGCTTTGCAGCCTGAGCATGATGATCACGTCGGCGTCCTTGATGCCTTCTTCCAGCGTGTTGCACACCCGAACGCCCATCAGCGCCATGTCGGCGGGCACCAGTGTCTTGGGGCCCACCACGCGCACTTCGGCGCAGCCCAGCGTGGTCAGCGCATGGATGTCGGAGCGCGCCACCCGCGAATGCAGCACGTCGCCGACGATGGCGACGGTCAGGTTGCTGAAGTCCTTTTTGTAGTGGCGAATGGTGTACATGTCGAGCAAGCCCTGCGTCGGGTGCGCATGACGGCCGTCGCCGGCATTGACGACATGCACATGCGGCGCGACATGCTGGGCGATCAGGTAGGGCGCGCCCGATTCGCTGTGCCGGACGACAAAAATATCGGCGGCCATGGCGCTCAGGTTGGCAATGGTGTCGAGCAGCGACTCGCCCTTGGACGCCGACGAGCGGGCAATGTCGAGGTTGATGACATCGGCCGACAAGCGCGTTGCGGCAATCTCAAACGTCGTGCGGGTCCGGGTGGAATTTTCAAAAAACAGGTTGAAAACGCTCTTTCCGCGCAGCAGGGGGACTTTTTTGACGTCGCGGCTGCTGACCGAGACAAAGTTGGCGGCGGTGTCGAGTATCTGCGTCAAGATGGCCTTGGACAGGCCTTCTGTGGACAGCAGGTGGATCAGTTCGCCATTTTTATTGAGTTGTGGATTTCGTCGGTACAGCACGCTCTGGATTCCTTGTGGCTTTGGTTCAAAGCGGGGGTTTTGGACCCTGAAGCGGGTCGTGGGGCGGGTCCTGAAGCTGGAAGCTGAAGCGGCCGTCACCGGTACGCGCCAGCTCCAGTGTTTGAGAAGCCGGCAAGCTTACTCTGGCAACGGCCAGATCAGCCTGCACCGGCAGTTCGCGCCCTCCCCGGTCCACCAGCACCATCAGCTTGACGCTGGCGGGCCGGCCATAGTCAAACAGCTCATTGAGCACGGCGCGCAGGGTCCGTCCGGTGTAGAGCACATCGTCCACCACAATCAAATGCGCGCCATTGACGTCAAAAGGCAGTACGGTTTGAGCGCTTGATGACAAGCCGCGCTGCGAAAAATCGTCGCGGTGCATGGAAGAGGAAAGAATGCCGATGTCTTCTGTCAGCCCCATGTCTTTTTGCAAGCGCTGCGCCAGCCAGGCACCGCCCGATGCCACACCCACCAACCGGGGCGGCTTGTCATGCGCCAAAAACTGCTGGCGCATGCCGTGCAGCAAATCGGCATACAGCGCCTCGGCGTCCAGGACCAGACTACGCATGGGAAAGACTCCTTAGAAATTGTTCCAAAATGATGCAGGCGGAGGCCGCGTCGGCGTCCTTGGCACCGCTGGCCAGGGCCTCGGTGGTGCTGTAGCGCTCGTCAACTTCATGCACCGGCAGGCCAAACCGGCCGCGCAACTGGCGCGCGAACTTTTGCGCGCGCACGGTATTGTCATGGCTGGCGCCGTCTGGGTGAAACGGGATTCCCACCACCAGCGCGTCGGGCTGCCATTCATTGATCCGCGCCTGGATCAGCGGGAACCGGGCACTTCCTTCTGCAGCAATGGTGGCTTGCGGCGACGCCGTGCGCGTCAGGCTGTTGCCCGAAGCCACGCCGGTGCGCTTGGTGCCGTAGTCAAACGCCAGAAAAGTCTGCAAGCGTGCTGACGAATTCAGTGCCGTCGCCTGGTGCCCGTTCAGCTGAAAACCACCGGTATCCGCCAGGCCTTGCGGCTCATCCATGTCCGGCTACAGGCGAAATCATCCAGCTTTCAAGACCCAGCAGCTTCAATGCCTTGTCGTAGCGCTCAACAACCGGCGTATCAAAAATCAAGCCCAGGTCAGCGGCCACCGTCAGCCAGCTGTTGTCGAGCAATTCGGATTCAAGCTGGCCCTCCCCCCAGGCCGAGTAGCCCAGCGAGACAAACACCCGGCGCGGTCCGGCTCCGGTGGACAAGGCTTCGAGCACGTCCTTGGAAGTGGTCATCTCCAGGCCGCCGGGAATGGACATGGTCGAGGCATAGACCGATTCGCTGCCGGGCATCATGGATTCATGGAGCACAAAACCGCGCTCGGTCTGCACCGGTCCACCCTGAAACACCGGGGTTTGCGTCAGGTCTTCGCGGCGCAGGGGCAATTCGACCTTGTCGAACAAGCCCTGGACATTGATGTCGCTGGGTTTGTTGATGATCAGGCCCAGGGCGCCCCGCTCGGTGTGCTCGCACAGGTAAATCACGCTTTTCGAAAAACCTTCATCCTCCAGTCCGGGCATGGCAATGAGGAAGTGGTGCGTGAGATTGATCGAGGGGGGGGATTCCGTGGCCATTGGCAGATTTTACGCGTTGCCTGGCGCCGTGTTGAGTACGCTGGCAAGAAGAACCCGGCCTTCCAGATCAATTTGCCCGGTAAAAAGGCATGCCGCCCTCAGGCCCGGCTGGTTTTCACTACCATTGGCCGAATGCACAAAAAATACACAACCGGCCTGATGTGGTTCAGGCGGGATTTGCGGGTTGATGACAACGCAGCCCTCTACCACGCGCTCAAGTCCTGCGAACAGGTGTATTGCGCCTTCGTATTTGACCGCGCCATTCTGGATGCGTTGCCCAGGGCCGACAGGCGGGTGGAATTCATTCGGGAATCTCTGGTCGACCTGAACGGGCAGTTGGCAAAACTATCGTTTGACCCTGGCGCAGCGCCTGCCGGCCTGCTGGTGCGCCATGGCACCGCCATCAGCGCTCTGCCCGCGCTGGCTGAACAACTGTCCATTGATGCGGTCTTTGCCAACCACGATGACGAGGCCTACAGCCTGGCGCGTGACGCCGAGGTGCAGGCCGCGCTGGAAGGCACGGGCGTGGCGTTTCACACCTTCAAGGACCATGTGATTTTTGAGCGCAAGGAAGTGCTGACGCTGAGCGGCAAACCCTACAGCGTGTTTACCCCCTACAAAAATGCCTGGCTGAAAAAAGCCGATGCCTTTTACGTGAAACCTTACCCGGTTGAAACCTACGGCGCTGCCCTGGCGGCATTGCCCGCGGGCGAGACGCAAGAGGTGATGTCACTGGCCGCGCTGGGTTTTGAAAACACCAATTTGTCAGCGCTTCATCTGCGCGGCGGCAGCCAGGGCGGCCATGCGCTTTTTGAAGACTTTCTGGAGCGCATGAAAAATTACCGGGCGGCACGTGATTTCCCGGGCGTGAAGGGACCGAGTTACCTGAGCGTGCACTTGCGATTCGGGACGGTCTCGATCAGGAAAATGGCGTCCCATGCGCTGGCGCATCAAGCGGCCAATGAAGGCGCAGCCACTTGGCTTGGCGAGTTGATCTGGCGTGACTTTTATGCCCAGATTTTGTCCAACTTCCCACACGTCGCCCAAAGGTCCTTCAAACCTGAATACGACGCCATTGTTTGGGAGCAGGGTGAAAAGGCACAGGCGCTTTTCCAGGCCTGGTGTGAAGGGCGAACCGGCTACCCGCTGGTCGATGCAGCCATGGCCCAGATCAACCAGACAGGCTACATGCACAACCGCCTGCGGATGGTGACAGCAAGTTTCCTGGTCAAGGACCTGGGCATCGACTGGCGCTGGGGCGAGCGTTACTTTGCTGAAAAACTCAATGACTACGACCTGGCATCGAACAATGGCGGCTGGCAGTGGGCGGCCAGCACAGGCTGCGACGCACAGCCCTATTTTCGAATTTTCAATCCGGTCAGCCAAAGCTTGAAGTTTGATGCAGACGGAAAATTCATCCGCAGGTATTTGCCGATGCTGGAAAAGCTGCCTAAGTCTGCGCTGCACAGCCCGTGGCTGGCCTCGCCCATGGAACTGGTTACAGCCGACGTGACGCCGGGCATTAACTACCCGCTGCCTGTGGTAGCCCATGCTGAAGCACGGGCGGCGACCTTACAGCGTTACGCCGTCGTCAAAAAATCATGAGGCTTGACTACTATCTTTCCCATAGCAAACAAGCCTTATCAGTCATGCAGAAAAGGCCTATTCAAGCCACAACAGCAGTTTGCACCGAACAATACTCCCGAAGCAGGCGCAGCAACTCGTCTTCAGCGTAAGGCTTGCCCAAATAGTGGTTGACGCCCAAGTCCAGCGCATGCTCGTTGTGCTTGGCCGCAATACGCGACGTGATCATGATGATCGGCAAGTCTTTTGTACGCTCGTCTGCGCGAATATTGCGCGCCAAGTCGAAACCGTCCATGCGTGGCATTTCAATGTCTGACAACACCACGGCTGGAATTTCTTCCTGCAGCCTTTCCAGGGCTTGTAAACCATCGGCCGCCATGGCCACCCGGTAACCATCACGCAGCAGCAAACGCTGGGTCACGCGCCGCACGGTGATGGAGTCGTCAACCACCAGAATAAGTGGTGCTTTGACAGCGGACTGCACTGCCGAAGCGTTGCCGGCATAGCGGCCATCCAGACTGGCTGCGCCATGCGCAAGGTGGTCTTGACTCCACGCCCGTGCCTGCTTGCCATAAACGGCGGCCAATGCCACGGGGTTGTAGATCAGGACCACGGCACCGGAAGGCAGCATGGACATGCCGGTCAAGCCGGGCAGGCCTGACAGCTGCGGTCCAAGATTCTTTACCACCACCTCGCGGTTGCCCAACACCTCGTCAACATGCAGGGCGATTCGCTGGGCAGCGCTTTGGAAAACGACCACGGGCGTGGTTTTTGGCTGGACTTCACCACTGAAGTGCGAAGCCTGCAGCAAGGCACCCGACCAGAAAAATGGAACCGGCTTACCGCCAACGTCCAGCGTACCCGTGTGGTAAGCCTGCTGCAGTTCGCTTGCCGAAATGCGGCGCACGGTTTCCACCACGTTAGCGGGCACCCCCACCGACATGCTGCCCGCACGAATTATCACCACTTGCGTGACTGCTGTTGTCAGCGGCAGCACCATGGTGAATTCCGTGCTCTTGCCTGCAATTGTCGAGGTCTTGATCCTTCCGCCCAATGAAATCACCTCGGTTCGCACCACATCCAGGCCAATGCCGCGCCCGGCCAGTTCCGTCACTTCCTGCGCTGTCGAAAAGCCGGGGAGAAAAATCAGGTTGGCCGTAGCTTCATCATCCATGGCCTGGCCAGCGGTCATCAGCCCCTGGCGGATGCCGCGTTCGCGAATACGGGCCAGATCCAGGCCGGCCCCGTCATCGCCCATTTGTACAGACACATCATTGCCTTCCTGGCGAAGCTGAATGGTGATCAGTCCGACAGCGTCCTTGCCTGACTGGACCCGAACTTGCGGCAATTCGATGCCATGGGTCACACAATTACGCAGCAAATGCTCAAAAGCGGGCATCATCCGGTCCAGCATTCCCCGGTCCATCTCGAGATTGCCGCCATGCAAGTCAAGCCGCACCTGTTTGCCGGTTTCCTTTGAGGTTTGCCGGACCACGCGGTACAGCCGCTCGGAAACACTTTCAAACTCGACCATCCGGGTACGCAACAAGTCACGCTGCAATTCGCGCGCCTGGCGCCCTTGGGCCACCAGGTCGTCTTCAGTGGCTTCGACAGTGCGCTGCAGGGTGCGCTGGACAGTTGCCACATCGTTGACTGACTCGGCCATCATGCGGGTCAGTTCCTGAACCCGGGTAAACCGGTCGAACTCCAACGGATCGAAGCCGGCTTTTGCTTCCTTGGCCAAAGCCAGTCGAGACTGCATCTGGGTTTCTGCCTGCAGTTCGATGTCGCGCAGCTGCTGGCGCAGACGCGTCAGGTTGCCTGTCATGTCCGTGAGAGAACTGCGCAACTGGCCTACTTCGGCCTCTAGCCGTGAACGACTGATCATGACTTCACCCGCCTGGTTGACCATGCGGTCCAGCAACTGGGTACGCACGCGTATGGTGGCATTGGCGGCTTGGCGCAAGGGCTGCATGACCAGCGCCTGCGGTCCGGGAATTTCAATGGGTCTGGCATGGGCTTGGGCACTGGTAGTGACACGGGTGCTGTTGATGGCGGGCAAAACATCAGCGTCCATTTTAGGCAGAAAGTCATCAATGTCCTGCGGCTCCGGATTTACGGTGGCTAAAGGCAGAACCGGCCCCCCTTCAAGCATTGCTCTCTGCACCACGGCAGCGCCGAGACGGCGCAAACCTTCAAAGGCATTTTGCATTCCGTCAAAACGGGTCAACAAAAATTCAATTTCCTCACCAGCCGGCGCCTGGGATCCGATGGAAACAATCTCGGACTCCATGTGATGCGCCATTTCCCCAAGGCGCATCGCTTCGGCAAGACGTGCGCTGCCTTTCAGGGTGTGCAGCACCCGCAACACTTCAAATCGGGGCTCCAGTGCAACCGGCGTCTGGGCCCAGTGGCGCAAGGCAGTACCCAGACGAGGCATCAGTTCAACGCACTCCTCCTCAAAAATTGGAAACAGGTCCAGATCAACGACATCAACAGCATCGATGTTGTCATGGATATCTTCATACGATGGCAGGCTGACAAACCTGAAAAAACCCGCTGCTGAAGTTTTTTCCGGCTCAGGCAAGACTGCGAATGCTGTGCCTGGCTTGTCAACATTTGTCAGGCTCGACGGGTTGTGCCCGTTAAATTCAACCATCTCATCTGGTTCGGGCAGAACCGAATCTGCAAATTCAAGGTTTTCCAGACGTTCCAGGAGGCCGGGGGCGGGTTGCTTCAGGAAACCAGCTGCAAACTGGTGCAGTAAACGGCGAATATCTTCTGAAGCCTCGATAAAGAGGTGGCCGTAGGCACTGGCGCCATGGTGGTGATGGCGGAAGTTCTCCAGTGCATGTTCCAACGCACGCGCCAAATTGGACAGGGCAAGAAAACCGACCGTTGCAGAGCTGCCTCTCAATGAATGGGCAAGCGCCACAGTGGACGCATTGATGGGTTGATCAGTCTCAAGCGACCATTCAGCCACTTCATCAACCAGACGACGCGACCATTCGTCGGCTTCGTTCAAATACACGTTGTACAGGGGAATACCAATGCGCAGTCCCTCAATGATTTTGATGGTTTCTTCTTCCCGGACTTTTCTGGTTTCCCTGGCTTTCCCTTCGTGCTGCTCATTTTCCAGCTTGGCATCGTCGTCGCCAGCAGAAATTTCTTCATTTATTGAAGACTCAGCAGCAGATGGCGACGATGCATGGCTATCAGACGCCATCGGAAACAAAAACTCAAAGTCAAGTTCTTCCAGTTCTGCAGTGGCTGCTGCATCAGTTTTGATTGCCGGTAGCGTCGTTGCACTTATAGCGAATTCATCGTCGAAAAGGAACTGAGGCGCCATTGCCGCAGAAACCCCCTTTCCAGGCCAGTCGGCCTTGACAAAGGCATTGCCCGATTGATCAGCCAGTTCCAGCGCCTTGTACTGCCCTTCAAACTGCATGGCCTGCGCGCTGGCGCAAAACGAAATGGACGACCATGTAGTGTCTTGATGGGCTGCAATAGCTTCAATCCAGCGTTCCATGGCTGCAATCACTTCGCCGCACAATGCGCAGAACTCACGGGACGCCTTGTTTTGGTCTGCCAGCCAGCTGTTGAGCAGTTGCTCCATCGCCCACGCTGCTTCGCCAAACTCGCCCAGCCCGACCATGCGGGCACTTCCTTTCAATGTATGAAAGGCGCGTCGCAATACCGTCAATGGCTCCGGGTCTTCAGGCTGGGCTTTCAGGTTGGCAATTGCCTCAAATGCATGGCCAGTGACTTCGCGGGCTTCTTCAAGAAAAATATCGCGCAGATCGTCTTCTTCAAAATCTTCGTTCACGGACGAATCGAATGACGCCCCGGTCACATTTACCGCTATGGAAGAAAAATCGTTCAGTGCTTGCGCTGCAGTCGACTGCTCAAGCATGTCGTCAAGCAGTACCATGCCCAATGGAAGTTCTGACGCTGGTGCAAGTTCATGGGAAAGTTTTGACACAGGGTCAACGCGCGCGTTAAAAACTTCACGGTCAAATTTGTTTTCAACGTTGCCCGCTGCAACGCCATTTCGTGGCAAAACGGGTTCAATATTGACCGTGATGTTTGAGGCTGAATTGCCAGCATCAGGTGAACGCCCCATCAACGATGTCAGCTGTTCTTTTTCCTCGTCGTAAACAAACAGTTTTTTCACCAGCGCAGGCTGGTAAGCGAGCATGTCAATCAAAAACCCCAGAACACCCAAATTGTTGCCAAGCTGATCGACAATTTTTGCCGCAAAAGCTGCTTGCTCGCTGATTTCAGTCGCAATCAACTGATCGACGCTGTCCTTCATCTTCCCAATCGCCCGGGAAGCGTGATCCAGACCCAGCACCGACAGTACACCCCGCATTTGGGCCAATTTTCCGGGGACCAGTTCCAGGTGGGACTTGTCTTGTGAATTGCGAAAAAACAGGTCAAGCGAGCTTTCAATATCTCCCATCGCAACGCGCAACTCATTCACCACACTACTCATGGTCTGTTTGCCGCTGACCTGACGGTACAACTCCTCCATCCAGCTTTCCAGCGGCTGCAGCGCACCGCCATCCATGACGCCTTGAAGCCGCGTGGCCAGACTTGCGGTTCGGGTTGCCAGCTGCGGATCAGCAGGATCCAGGTCGTCAAACACAGCTTCCAGGTAAAGCATGGAAGTGGCCACTTCTATTGCCAGGGCAATGTCGGGCACCTTGTTTTTATGGGCGGTTGCTTCAATCACTTGCGTCAGTACTTGCGCAAGTGGTTCACTGGCCGCATGGAGTTTTCGCAAGGAATCAACCACCAGGCTAAATTGGTCAGTTGTCTGCTTGAGTTTTTCGCCTTCCCCGGCGCACAACAAAGCCCAGGCGTCCTTGGCCAGGCCGATGCGCTTGCGCGCCTGCGCCAGTTGTACCGGGTCCAACCGGCCGAACTGAACCAGTTCGTAATCCACAGGCTTGAAGCGAGCCAGACCATAGGTAAAACGCACGGCCGACAGGACAGGCGTGTCGCTGGCATGGTCAGACACGGCCTGAAAGCAAAAGAACAGCAAGTCCAGAGTCAGGCGCTCTGAAATAACAACATCACCCTTGGAAAAAGAAACATACTGCAGCAGGATTCTGGAAGCGGCCCGCCGGACATACAAGTCGGAATGCAGGAGGTTGTGGGCAATAGCTTCGAAAAATCCAGCGGCCACGAGCCAGAAAATCCTGGATTGCTGCCCAGCCTGGCCTGCTGCAAATCCGAGGCTTAGGTCTCTCAAGCCGATGGCAGCCTGCGGTGACTTGCCCTTTATGAGTTCAAGGACTGCCTTGTCCAGCATGGCACGCGTATTTTGATCGTAGTGGCGCACTGTTGTCGGCAACGCAGCAAGTTCTGGCTCAAGCCATCGCCATTCGTAAGACCATAAATCGGCTGGATGAACGCGCTCTGCCCCGACCATTTCTTGGACACTGCGGTACTGGGGAAATAACGATACGGCAGAAACAGGCTTGGCTGCCAATACGCCTTGCAGATACTCCGTCAGCGCAAAGCTGGCGTACTCTATTTTCAAAACTGCCTCACGGTTGCAAAGCTCTGGCAGCTGGATGAACTTCTGAACTGCCGTCTCCATGGCCTGGAGCATAACGACAGGCGCTGCCAACCCGACCACTTCCAGCGCGCCGGCAGCCTGATGAAGCTGCTGGCGCGCCATTTGAAGTTGGCGGGCATCCAAAGCCCTCAAATCAGAACCTCGTGCGGCTTCGGCCTCCTTGGTAAATCGCTTCAGCGCCTTGGTTGCAGCTTCCAGCGATTTACACAACTCATTGAGCACCCAAGCCAAGGGGCCCAGGTCATTCATGACAGCATCAGGCTGGGCGGCAATTGAATTTGTAACCATGAGGTGCATAAATAACAGGCGGGTTCAAAAATCGGTATTCACAGTCTGAAGCTTGAGCTTGGCCAGGAACATCAGACGATCTTGAATCGTGACACTGACTTGCGCAGTTCTTCAGCCATGCGAGAAAGATCTCGGACCTGCTGTGCAGTGGAACGAGTACCTTCTCCGGTTTGTTCGGTCACCACAAAAATATGCTGAATGTTGTCGGCTACTACATTGGCCGAAACAGCTTCTTTAGAGGCAGCGTCAGAAATCTGTTCAATCAACTCCGCCAGATGGCGCGACACCTGGTCAATCTTGGTCAATGCCGTGCCGGCGCTGTCAGAAAGCTTGGCACCTTCGACCACGCCTTGCGTCGAACGCTCCATGGCGGCTACTGCGTCCTGCGTGTCCGTCTGAATAGCCTTGACCAGCGCTGAAATCTGCCGGGTTGCATCCGCAGAACGTTCGGCCAGCCGCTGCACTTCCTCAGCCACCACTGAAAACCCCCGCCCTGCTTCACCAGCCGAGGCCGCCTGAATGGCTGCATTGAGCGCCAGCACGTTGGTTTGCTCGGTAATGTCTGAAATAAGTTCGGTAATCTCACCAATCTCCTGGGAAGACTCGCCCAAGCGTTTGATGCGCTTGGAGGTTTCCTGAATCTGGTCGCGGATGGAATTCATGCCGCCAATCGCGTTTTGCACTGCCTGCAAACCTGACTCTGCAGCCGTCAGCGACTGGCGCGCTACCATGGACGATTCTTGCGCCTGAGTGGACACTTCATTGATCCGAATAGCCATGTCAAGTACCGACTGGCCAGTCTCACGGATTTCTCGCAGTTGCTGTGTCGAGGCAGAAAGCAATTCAGTAGAGGTGTTTTCTACACGAGCCGTAGTCTGGGCAACACGGGTTGCCGTGTCCTGAACGTTACCCACCAGCTGGCGCAACTCTTCAACGGTGTAGTTGACGGAGTCGGCAATGGCACCGGTAATGTCTTCAGTGACTGTGGCTTCCTGCGTAAGGTCACCTTCAGCGACTGTTTGCAGTTCATTCATGAGGCGCAAAATGGCGGCTTGATTGGCATCATTGACGCGCTTGGCATCCTGCTCCTGATTTTTGGCATCCTGGCGTTGACCTTCTGCCACTGCCTGGCGCTGCTGGCTGTCCATGACCTGCAAGCGAGCCAAACCTGCTGCGCACAGCAAGGCAATTAAGGCGGCAGCCATCAGGGTTGCCAGTGCAAAAATTCCTAAACCTGTCTGGGAAGACAGCTTTTCCTGCAAATCCTCCAGATCGCGGCGCAAGGGTTCGCTGTCTGCAATGATGGAAGCCTGCGCTTCTCGGGCAGACACCAGCCCCTGCAGATTGCCCAGAATGGCGCCCGCCTGGACACGCGTTTTTTCGTAAAGCGCTACCAGGGCTTCCAGGCGCTCTCGCGTCTGTGCATCTTTAGAGGCTTTCAGACGCAGCTCAGAGCTGCCGTCCAGTAGGCCCTGGGCAATTTCCTTGAACGAATTGAGGTCCTTGCCCAACAAAAATACCGCCTCTGGGCTGACACCTTCCATGGTCAGAAATTCATTGGCAGACTTGCCAATCCGCTGGGTCAGCATCACCAGTTGGCCAGACGCGGAGATTTCTGTCGGTGCGGCATTTTGCTGGAGCTTGAGCGAAGAAATGGTTTCAGCAATTTCCAGCAGGTCCGAAGATTGCCGATTGATGGTACGCAAAGCTTCACCTACCTGAAGCAGAATGGTTTTTTGCGCCATAACGATAGTGGCATTCTGGGCTGCCCTGTCTACCAGCGGCGTAACCTTTTCCAGCTCAGACTGCAAAGCGTTAGTCACAGCTGCCAGGCGCAGGGCCTCATCACCGATTTTCATGCCGGTTACTGTCTTGCTGAGCACGTCGGCACTCTCAAGCACATCTGGAAAAGCCTGAGCGCTTCCCACCAAAGCCTGCGATACGGATTTGGCCAGCCGCTGCGACTGCATCAACGCCTGTCCAGTGGCCGCAACCTGTTGGGCAACACGGTCTGATTTATTAAGTGCCAAAAACGTCACCAGTGCCAAAGCAGCCACAGCGAGCGAAAGCACCACGACAAGAATTTTCTGGTGCTCCGCAAGCGGTCGCACACCCAACAGGGGAAGTTTCAGAAGCCCTGCATCCACCAGCATGCCATCTTGAGAAACGGTGCCACCAGCTAAAATATTTTTTTCTTGTGCATTTTTCGTGAGGACCACTGCACCGGCCGCCATGGGACCGGCAGCAGATCCACCTGTCACTCCTACAGTAGCGATGCGGCTGTTAAGCGAATCGTGCCGGTCCGGTTTTGTTTTAAACAGCTTCTGGATATTTTCTAAAACAGACATTAAAGAGCCTTGATAAAACAAATGAAACGGGTGTTGAGAGGTGCTAGGCAGCAATGGCTAAAAATTCAAGCTGTTGTGAAAGCCGCTGGAGATTGATTTCCTGCCAGCTTGCGCCATGGCCATCGGCATACTGGTTTCCAAAAAATTCAGGCATCTCGGGTTGGCGCGCCGAAAAATCGACAAAGTCACTTTGCTTGCGCAGCCCGGCCAGCTTGTCGATCAGCAAAACGCAGTTGACTTCAAGAGCACTGTTGAGCGAAACAAGGCGTGACTCCGTACGCGCAAATTCATTTCTGGAAACGGAAATTTGGCCCCTGACAAAACCAGCCAAATCCACTACACCATACAGACCGCCACGCAAGCTGGCCACACCTAAAAACCAGGAATGTGTGTAAGAGACTGGCTGAACCCCCGTCCAGGGAAAAATTTCCCCTGACTGATCCAGAGATAAAAGATATTTCTTTTCGCCTGCTTCAACGGCCAGCCATGAAGGTGCAACACCTTGTGCTCTGGCAATTTGCAGCCGCTCTGCCAGTCTTATTTGTAATTCTTTAAGGGCTTGTCTGTTTGCCATGGTGGGGGCTTACTGTTAAAGCTCAGCCAAGTGACTTGATCTTCGCCATCAATTCGTTGGGGTCGACCGGTTTGGTGATGTAGTCTCTGGCGCCTTGCCGCATACCCCAGACCCGGTCAGTTTCCTGATTTTTGCTGGTACACATCATGATGGGAATATCCGCGTATTGCGGATCGCGTGCGATGGCCCGTGTCAGCTGAAAACCGTTTTGTCCAGGCATGACCACATCCATCAGGATGAGTTCAGGCTTTTCCTCGGCAAGACGGCGAAAAGCATCTTCGGCATTTTCTGCCGTTTTGACACTGAAACCGTTTTTAACCAGCAGATCGGTCAGAAACATCAACTCGGTTTTCGAGTCATCCACCACCAGCACTTTATTGATTGTCATTGCATATCCTCTTGTTTTGTAGCAGCGCCTAAGGCTTGAACGGTTTGCAAAAGCTGGTCTTTGGTAAAGGGCTTGGTCAGGTAGTCCTGAGAGCCCGCCATGCGCCCACGCGCCTTGTCAAATACACCATCTTTTGAAGACAGCATGACAATGGGGACGTTTGAAAATTTTGGATTGCGCTTGATGATTGCGCATGTTTGGTAGCCATCAAGACGCGGCATTAAAATGTCGCAGAAAATGAGATCGGGCAGGTAGTCGTTCACTTTGGAAAGCGCATCGAATCCGTCTTCTGACAAAAATACTTCATGGCCGCCTTGCTTCAGAAATATCTCTGCGCTGCGCCTGATGGTATTGCTGTCGTCAATGACCAAAACTTTGAGCCCGGAACTGGAAATAGTCACTTTATTTCTCCTGTTTTGAAGCCGCCGAAGCGTTTAATCGGACTGCGTTGAAAATTTCCAGCAAGCCCGATTGATGGCTTACAGCTGGACCATTTCAAAATCCTCCTTGCGTGCTCCGCATTCAGGGCACGTCCAGTTCATCGGAACTTGAGCCCATGGCGTACCCGCGGCGATGCCATGCTCGGGAGCACCAGTAGCCTCGTCGTAAATCCATCCACAGATCAAACACATCCAGGTCATTGATTGAGTCACAGCTTAATTTGCCTTCGAATAGAATGCAACAATTGTATCGATGCGGCGTTGCTAATTCACGCAAAGGGCAAAATCAAGGCCTATGGCAAACCCCCACACATCTGAACTGGACAGCCGGCAACTCCAGATTGAAGACAGCGACGCACCACCCGCATGCGTCATGGCATTCAACGCCAACGATCCGAGTGGTGCTGGCGGCCTGACCGCTGACATCACAGCCATTACATCAGCAGGCGCCCATCCCCTGTCGGTCGTCACCGGTACCTACTTGCGTGACACGGCTGAAATCTTCGATCACCTAACGTTCGACGATGAGGCAGTTACCGAACAAGCGCGCGCCGCGCTTGAAGACATGCCGGTGGCCGCTATCAAGGTCGGTTTTGTCGGCAGCCCGGAAAATATCAGTGCAATTGCTGAAATCGCGTCGGATTACTCAGATGTCCCGCTGGTGGCGTACATGCCCAGCCTGTCGTGGTGGGATGAAACCAAAATCGACAGCTACCTGGACGCTTTCCGTGAATTGATGCTGCCGCAGGTTACCCTTTTAATAGGCAACCACAGCACGCTGTGGCGCTGGCTGCTTCCTGACTGGTCCACTGAACGCAGTCCGTCAGCCCGTGACATTGCCAAGGCGGCAGAAGCGCTGGGCGTGCCTTACACGCTGGTGACCGGCATGCCGCTGGCGGACCAGTTCATCGACAACGTGCTGGCTACGCCACAGGCAGTGCTTTACAGCGAGAAGTTCGAGCGCTTCGAGGCAGTTTTTGAAGGCGCTGGCGAAACATTGTCGGCCGCCCTCTGCGCTTTGCTGGCCAATGGCCATGACTTGCAGGCCGCCACCTCTGAGGCGCTGACCTACCTTGACCACAGCCTGGACGCCGGCTTTCATCCCGGCATGGGCCATATCATTCCCGACAGGATGTTTTGGGCTCAGGCAGAACTGGATGAAGACCCTGTCGACGAAGCCGCCGATACCAATGATCTTTCCGGCAACGGAGAAGCCGGTCTGGCCACCCATTCACCCTTTGAACTCCCCCCCAATGGAACCACCAAACATTAAACCCGCCGTGCCCTTGACTCTCTCCTGCAATGCCGCACTGTTTGAACGTGCTCAGCAACTCATCCCTGGTGGCGTCAATTCACCCGTCCGCGCCTTCCGCGCCGTGGGGGGAACTCCCCGTTTTATTCAGCGTGCCCAGGGTGCATACATCTGGGATGCCGACGGCCAGCGCTACATCGACTACATCGGTTCCTGGGGCCCGATGATCCTGGGCCATGGGCACCCGGTGGTGGTTGAAGCCGTTCAGAAAGCCATGCTTGAAGGTTTTTCCTATGGCGCGCCCACCGAGCGCGAAGTGGAAATGGCCGAGGAAATTGTCAAACTCGTGCCTTCCATTGAAATGGTCCGGCTGGTCAGTTCCGGCACCGAAGCGACGATGAGCGTGATCCGGCTGGCGCGCGGTGCCACCGGGCGCAGCAAGATCATTAAGTTCGAAGGCTGCTACCACGGCCATTCCGACGCGCTGCTGGTCAAGGCCGGATCAGGCCTGGCCACCTTTGGCAGCCCAACCAGCGCAGGCGTTCCGCAAGAGGTGGTTAAAGACACCCTGGTGCTGGAATATAACCACCTGGCCCAGCTGGAAGAAGCTTTTTCGCTGCATGGCCAGCACATTGCCTGCCTGATGATCGAGCCGATTGCCGGCAACATGAACTTCGTGCGCGCCAGCGTGCCCTTCATCCGGCGCTGCCGCGAACTGTGTACCCAGTACGGCGCATTGCTGGTATTTGACGAGGTGATGACAGGCTTTCGGGTGGCACTGGGCGGCGCACAAAGCATTTATGCAAAAAGCATCCCGGGCTTCAAGCCTGACCTGACGGCGCTCGGCAAGGTGCTGGGCGGCGGCATGCCGATGGCGGCCTTTGGCGGCCCACGCGCCGTGATGGAGCACCTGGCGCCTTTGGGCGGCGTGTACCAGGCGGGAACGCTGTCGGGGAACCCCGTGGCCACCGCCTGCGGCCTGGCAACCTTGCGCGAAATCCAGAAACCCGGTTTTTACGAAGCCCTGGCAGCGCGCACCCAAAGCCTGGTGGAAGGCCTGAGCCTGGCGGCCAGGCGGGCGGGCGTGGCGTTGTGCGGCGACAGCGAAGGCGGCATGTTCGGCTTTTTCCTGCTGGACACGTTGCCGCAGAACTACCCGCAGGTCATGAAAACCGACAGCCCGGCGTTCAACCGCTTTTTCCACGCCATGCTGGACAGCGGCGTGTACTACGCGCCGGCGCTGTATGAGGCTGGTTTTGTCAGCGCAGCGCACAGCGCCCAGGATATTGAAGCGACCGTGGACGCCGCCGCACGCTTTTTTGCGAACCGCTGAACCGGTAAAAAACGAGGGAGTCACAAGCAGTCTGCTATTGATAAAATAGCTTCAACTGCTTACAGGGTAAGCGTGAATACCTTGATTCCTTAAAAAAAGCGGCCCAAGCCGCTTTTTTTGATTCCAGGCCGGCAATTTGCCAGCGTCAGGCTCAATGCCTGAAATGCCGCACGCCGCTCAGCACCATCACCACGCCGCGCTCGTCGGCTGCGGCGATCACTTCCGAATCGCGCATTGAGCCGCCAGGCTGGATCACGCAGCTCGCGCCGGCATCGACCACCACGTCCAGCCCGTCGCGGAACGGGAAAAACGCGTCGCTGGCCACGGCCGTGCCCTGCAGCGACAAGCCGGCATGGCCGGCCTTGATGCTGGCAATGCGGGCGGAATCGAGCCGGCTCATCTGCCCGGCGCCCACGCCCAGGGTCATGCCGCCGGCGCAAAACACGATGGCGTTGGACTTGACGTACTTGGCGACCTTCCAGGCGAACAGCAGGTCTTGCAACTGGGCGGGCGTGGGTTGCAGCTTGGTGACCACTTTCAGGTCAGCCAACGCCAGTTCATGGTTGTCGGCGGTCTGCATCAGCAGGCCCGAACCGACGCGCTTGATGTCGATCTGGTTGCGGCCTTGAAGCCAGGCGGTGTCGCCGCCGGGCGGCAGGTCGATCTGCAAAATCCGCACGTTGACCTTGGTTCTGAAGACTTCCAGCGCCTCGGGCGTGAAGCCGGGCGCCATCAGCACCTCCACAAACTGCTTCGAAATTTGTAGCGCAGCGCGCTCGTCCAGCGGGCAGTTCAGCGCAATGATGCCGCCAAATGCTGAGGTCGGATCGGTCTTGAAGGCTTTGCTGTACGCCTCCAGCGCATCGGCGCCCACGGCCACGCCGCAGGGGTTGGCGTGCTTGACGATGACACAGGCTGACTCGGTGAAGCTTTTGACGCATTCCCAAGCGGCGTCGGCGTCGGCGATGTTGTTGTACGACAGCTCCTTGCCCTGCAATTGCCTGGCTGTGACCAGCGAACCGGGCGCAGGGTGGAGGTCGCGGTAGAGCGCCGCCTGCTGGTGCGCGTTTTCCCCATAGCGCAGGTCTTGCAACTTGGTGAACTGGCTGTTGGACTGGTTGGCAAACAGGCTGCGGCTGCCGTCGGGCTGGATGCTGGACAGGTAGTCGCTGATGGCGCCGTCGTACTGGCTGATGCGGTTGAAGGCGGCGACCGACAAGGCAAACTTGGTGGCATCGAGCAGCTTGCCATCGGCTTTCAGTTCAGCCAGCACGCCCGGGTATTGCGACGCATCGGTCAGCACGCCCACATCTTTCCAGTTCTTGGCCGCCGAGCGCACCATGGCCGGGCCGCCGATGTCGATGTTTTCAATCGCGTCGTCGAGCGTGCAGCCGGGCTTGGCCACCGTGGCTTCAAACGGGTAGAGGTTGACCACCAGCAGATCGATGGTGTCGATGCCGTGGGTTTTCAAGGCCGCCATGTGCTCGGGCAGGTCGCGCCGGGCCAGCAGGCCGCCATGCACTTTCGGGTGCAGCGTCTTCACGCGGCCGTCGAGCATTTCCGGGAAACCGGTGAGTTCGGCCACTTCGGTCACGGGCAAGCCGGCGCTGGCCAGCAGTTGGGCGGTGCCGCCGGTGGACAGCAGCTTGATGCCGAGCGCGTGCAGCGCCTGGGCAAATTCAAGGATGCCGGTTTTGTCGGAAACAGAAATCAGGGCGTTCATGGGCAAGTTTTCAAGAAAAGCAAAGAAATGAAATAAGACGCG
>Ga0326734_1000184_pt1 | contig 18429 bp, 31 predicted proteins | sample 15_GP2_1315_FD_207944 | JGI IMG/M metagenome (GOLD analysis project Ga0326734, IMG submission 207944) | Glacier ice microbial communities from Ngari, Tibet, China - 15_GP2_131.5 | ecosystem: Environmental > Aquatic > Freshwater > Ice > Glacier | place: China: Ngari, Tibet | collected 2018-07-18 | reverse complement strand
ACTTACTATCAACAACACAGGCAACTCAGCAACGTTCCTTCAGCAGCAAGAACCAAAGTGGAGAAACTGATGGAAAATGAAAAACCTAAATACGATGGTACTTCAAGTTACTTCCAACTCAATAGAGAATACGAAGAAAAAAGTCAAAAAAAAGTAAATGAACTTGTCTCTGCCACCAAAGTAGTATTCTTATCAGCAACACCATTTGCTTATCACAAATCAATTAAGTATGCAGATGGATGCTTATTTGATATTGACGAGCAATTGCAACTAAAACAAAACAATGGAGTTGGTTACAATGAAGCAGTGGGTTACGACCAGTTCTTGATAGAAAACTTTGGGTATCGAATGAGATGCAACAAAGTAAGTATTCCTGAAAGCGGAGTAGATGTCAATCTAATGGAACGCAACTTCTTTGAGAATATGAAAGACAAGGGAGTAATGAGTACACGCATACTGAATCTGAAACACGATTACTCAAGGCATTTCATTACGGTAGACTCAACCATTGGAGACCTGATCAATACCGGTATGGAGTTATTCTATATCGACAACTTTGAGAAGCGTTACCCGATACTTTACAAGACAAAGAATATCAAATACAATTACTTGTATGTCAATCAGCTTTTGGAATCTATAAAAGCCAAAGAAGTACACCATCGTATTGAGCAACATCTTAAACTTAATAGAAAAGTAGTGATATTTCACAGTTACAATCACGCTGCAGTACGTCACCCTTTTCAATTCGACGCTTATGAATTGCTTAGTGAAAAGGACATGTTCATGCTTCCAAAATTACAGCAAGAAATTAGCAAGTTTCGAAAAGAATACTCCGAGTATTGGAACATGGATTTATCAGGACTCAAGAACACAAGAGACGCTATCTTGGAACATTTCCCAAATGCCAAGCAGTTTAATGGAACTATTCCAAAAAAAGCAAGAAGCGGATTTATCAATGATTTCAATAACGATAAATCAGAAGTTGACATTCTGCTTGTTCAGATTAAAGCGGGTAGAGAAGGTATATCGCTTCACGACAAGAAAGGCGGTAAGCAAAGAATTCTGATGAACCTTGGACTGCCAACTGCTCCAACAGAAGCCATTCAATCAGAAGGTAGAATTTATCGCGAGGGATTAAAAAGTAATGCGGTTTACGAATACATTACTTTGCAAACCAACTTTGAAAGAATTGCTTTTGGTACCAAAATAGCAGAGCGTTCAAGAACCGCAGAGAACTTGGCAATGGGTAACTTGGCAAGAGATTTGGAGACTTCATTCAAGGAAGGATATGTTGCTTCAGATTATATGCCACCATCATTAGAGCAAGGCGTTGGCGGTAAATCTGCCGACAAATTCAGCAATGATATGACAGAATTTGACAAAGCAATTACCTACTACTATGCCAGAGGTAAGCGTAATGCCAAGCAAAAATCCAAAGAGGGTATTGACTACTTTGCCACTCCAGAACCATTGGGTTACAAAATGGTTCAATGGCTCAATCCTCAACCCGACGAGAATGGAATGGAACCAAGCTCAGGACATGGAGCAATATCGAGGTGGTTTCCTGGCAACACCAACAACCATTTCATAGAGCCAAGCATTAACTTAGTAGGAGAACTTGCAATCAATTCATCGGGTACTGTTAAAATGGCAAGATTTGAAGAGCACAGTTCTATTAACAAGTACGAGTTTATAGCCATGAACCCACCATTTGGAGTATCAGGTAAAACTGCTATGGAACATTTACATAAAGCCTTGACAAGACACAATGCTCGTCATGGAGCAAGGCTAATAGCTATTGTTCCCGGAGGTCCATCAATGGACAGTAGAGTGCAACAGTTTATGGAGTCAAAAGAAGCAGAACATATATGCTTACGCCATCAGATACGATTGCCTCAATGTACATTTGAAAGAGCCGGAACTTCGGTGGCTTGTAAGATACTCTACTTCCAACACGATCCGTATTATGGGTACAAGAAGCCTGAGACAAACAAAATTGATTTGTCCTACATTAAGGACATCAAAGAGTTTTTCGAAGTGCTAAGAGACCTTGAATTGTAAATTTGTATATCTTTGGAATAGATTAATCTAAATCAAATACACTATGAATAATTCAATGTACGGTGATCCACCAAAGAAAAAAGCGACAGAGACAAAGAAAACTCCTGCTTCAAAAATTACTGTTGATGCAAAAACAGGAGCAAGCGCAAATGCTTATCCTAAAACAAGAACTGAAACTAAAGATAGAAACGGTAACAATATTACCTCTATCACAGACAGCACTAAAAAATTGCTGTTCAGCGGTCAATCAAAAGATGCTAAAACTAAGCAAGAAGTTCAGAACTTTAAAAAGGATTCAACAGGTTATGTTAAATCTGCTGACCATGAAGCCAGAGATTATAATCTTAAAAAAAGTATCAATGAAGCTACAGCAAACGCTTCTGCTTTTGTCGGTAAGAAAAAGAAATAATCACATTTTTTAATTCAATTAAAGCCACCTATATTGGGTGGCTTTTTCATTTAACACCAATACAAGTCATGTCTAAAAACAGAAGCAAGACACAGTTAGTCCACAAGAAAGGAAAGGAAATACATGAGATTTCCAAAGAGAAAGCAACAGGTAAATTCTTTATAAAAGGAACAAACATAGAAGTTTCCGAGAATAGATTATGCCGTAAAGGAACAGTACCTACACGAAATGGCGGTACCAAAGCAGTCAAAGAATATGACTTCTCTAAACCATCACAAGCCCAAGAATTGGGAGACGAGTGGGCAAATTACGCATGGAGCGCAGACGATTATTAATTAAACACCAATAGAAAACATGAAATACACAAAATACGCAGAAGTAAAAGCAGAAAAGGAAAAAAGATTTGATGCCATAATAAAAGCATCATCAATGTTTTTTGCATTCTCAGACCAACAATTTGAAGAAGGTGAAAATAATTGCCCATTAGAACCTGGCGACAAATATGTATCAACATATGCCGGTGGAATACTTCCGAGTTCTAAGGTTGATCAATGGAACAGAAACAATGACGATTTAAATTTTTGGTTTTCAAAAACTATTGAAGAAAATAATCTCAAAGAGCAACACATACTCTACGAGTTGGACAATCACGAAGCTTTCTATACTTACAGCATTGATGATACCAAAAGAGTATTGCCATACACTGATGATGAAATCTGGGCAGTGTTCAATAAGAACAAACATTTAAGAGAAGATTAGTTATGGCTTACAAACTGTTTTTAATAGGAAGGAAAGCGGTGAAGATAATCGCCCGCTTCGACCACTCATGGTTAGTGGAATATGTAATCGGTGGCAGACAGGTATCAATAGATCCAAAATTTGTTAAGACTAAAACCATAAAAGACGAAAAGATTTCTAAGAAAAAAGTAACAAATCCGCAGACCAAATTAAAATTATAAATATCTTTGGTACTGCCAACAAATTTAAAATCAATAATTAACCTACAAATTTTAAACAAAATGGAATTAAAAAAAATCAAAAACGAGCTTATATTTATAAGAGAATCTATGATTCAATTAGATGAAAAAATAGAAGGATGTGCTATTCGTAAAGACATTTATTACATGACTAGACTTATCCATAGCATAGACGAAAAAATCAATGAAAAATCTAGACATAATCTTAATGCATTTATTGCTTTTTGGATTTTAGCATTTTGTGTTTACTTCATTAACACACATTCTCATTCTCGTTAATTCCAAAATGGCGGTTATTATTAAAAAATCCGATATTTATCCATTTGATAAAGTCGAGGAGCGAATCCAGTTCTACCAAGAGAGAGAGCTGGATTTAATATTTTCAAAAGCACCTGAAGCTAAAAAAATAATATCAGCTAAATTGCTTTTGTTTTGGAGAAATTATAAATCTAAAAATTTTAAAAATGGCAAATAAAACAAATCTGTTTTTAGTTGGAGATACTATTCAACAAAAGAAACAAACACCTACCAACAATCAAAAATTGATTATTGACTTTATAGATTATACTCGAAACGTATATATATTCAATACTCCTTGGATTTATGGATTAACAAAATACGATTCTTGTGATTTTCTTAAAGTAGAATCTTTATTCCATAAAATATAATGAATAGCTTTATCGTATTACTAGCAATTGCAATGGCAGCATTAGCCAGAACAAACAGGGATCAAGCAAGAAAGCTGAAAAAGATTAGCTTTGAGAATTCAGATTACAATAAAATTTATGAAGAGAACATTGAACTTCATACAGCAGTAATTCAATTAGAAATAAAAAACAGTATCATTATAAAAAAGAAAAATGAACTGTTAGTTTCAATTGTGAAACTTCAAGTTGCTAATCAAGAAAAATTACCAATTACTTATTCCGTTAATTAATCCAACTACATTTTTTGTTATACTTCAGGAGTCATTTACTTGGCTCCTGGAATAACTATGTATAAAAACAAATTAAATAAAAGACCTATAAAAATTAGGCACTAGAAATTATGTGTAAAATAACAGAACCAGAAGCGCACAAAATTCCATCATTAGAAGAAATTCTTGGATGGTTACCGGAAAAAACATCATTGTATTATGTAGATTACAACGACAATCTTGATAACAATCTTAAAGAAGTTCAAGAATGTATCTCTGAAAACAATTGGGCTTTAATCGAAGACAAGATAGACGATTGGTATCACGAACAAGCTTTTAATAATCAGGATGAATATCGTAAAAACTTACGTGAAAAACTGATGTCTTATTATGGGCTAAAGAAAAAAGAAGCTAAAGAAATCATTAAAAAATATAAAGATGAAATCAATGATGCTATTAATGACCGATCTGATGATAATGTAATTAAAGATTTAGTTCGCAACACAAGCAAAGAATCAATCTACTACGACACTTGTTACGAGGTAGAATCTGATTCTTGGGAATGGACTGAAAAAAGAATTATGCAAGAAGTCAGAGCTATAAAAAAAGTACTAAAGATTAAACCAAGCAATACTGTAAATGATGATAGAATTTCTATGATGGTTCGACAAGCTTCTTATGGTGGACAATTAGTTATTTATTTCAGAGTTAGCTTTAACGAGCTGATTACTGAAGGAGAAGCAGACTTCAGCACTATTGTATTCAAAGACCCAATTATTGCAATTATAAATACATGCAATGGTTCTGGCGACAATACCGATTTAAAACAAGTAGAATTTACATTGCCATTTAACAGAAAGAATTTGTTTATTGACAAATTGGATAATTACAGTTACGTGTATAGTGTATGCGGTATGTGTTCTGATTGGTGTGATGGTACAGGAGTTACGTTTTCTTTCAACAAAACCAAAGGCAGAAAGGCTATATTGCCTGACAGCGATACTAATGAAAAACGTGAAGCTGATGCAGAAAAAGACAGAGTGTATTCAGCTGGTAACTGCACTGCTGGAGATATGAATATTGGAAGGCATCGTAATACATATTATCGTAACGATTACCCTTGCGGAACAAAATGCCCTAATTGTGGAACCTTTTGGATAGATTAATTATGGCACGTAAACTAACAGTATCATCTTCTTACAGAAAAAGAATTTGGCAGAAACCAATATTCAGTCCAAAAATTACTATTTCAGGTAAATGGCTTAATGAACTTGGGTTTCAAATCGGAGATAAAATAAATATTGAAACAATTAATAATCAACTAATAATTACAAAGTTATGTACACAGTAATTTTCTTAGGACAGGAATGCATAGTAGAGAAACATGCATATAAATCAAACGACAGAGTTGCTCTTGAATTAACCATAAAGGCAACAGGAGAACCAATGGCAACTGCTACAACTAATTTGCCTAATATACAATTAGAGAAAAATGAGGTAATCATCAAAAACTATTCTGAAAACGAGGGCATATATCAAATCCTTGTAAAAGCCGGAATTATATCCAAGTCTATACGAACAGAAAAAACTGGTTGGATAGAAGTATTAGTATGTAAACTTTTAATTTAAATACCATGATTATAAAAGCTAAAAAAGATTTAATAAATCAAATGAATATTCAAGATTTTACTAAAGGAAAAGATTATGAAGTTTTAAATACTCATGCGAATACAATAACTCATAACACCACAGTTATTGACGATACAGGAGCAGAACATTCTTTAGGAGCTTGGTTCACAGAATTTAAAATTGTAAAATAATGACAAACGAAAAATTAGTTAAGCAAATAATGAACTTCAGTCAGTTTGGAGTTTTATCACAAATAATGATAATGCAAGCCATTAATCATTATGTAGATCTTGTTATTAAACAAGAAAAAGAATTGATTGACGAATATGAGGAAATGATTAAAAATAAAAGAAATCCTCTTGTAAATGCCCATGCTTGGGTAGGTGTAGCTAAAGAAATTAAAGATAAAATTGACAACAACAATAAATAATGAAACAGTATAAATTTACCATTCAGTACGATGGCGGTACACACAAACTTAGTACCGTAGCCAAAAATTTAGCTTCTGCTTTGCAGTTAATAATGAATGCAGAGAAATGCCCCGAAGGAGCAATTATAAATATTAAAATTACAGATGTAGGAAAATAACATATAATTCCTATATTTGTTTTAACTATTAATTAAATTAAGTATATCATGAAAAAAGTAATCGCCTTTCTGACATTTGCCTTTGTGCTATTAGTCAGTCCCACTTCCACCGCGAAGCTCACAGTCCAGCAAAGTTTGGACACTCAAATTTTTGTAACCTCAAATAAAGGAATTCTTGAAACATCAGTAACCCTACCCAAAAGATTAAAAAGCGAAAGCTTCATTGTCAGGGAACTGAACTATGAACCTACAAGTTATAATTCCGATTACATAGCCTACCATACAGTCAAGGCAACTGGAAATAACTACAAGCATATTGTGAATACGTATAAACATTTTGCCCCCAATAAAGATGTGATATGGCTTACCAATATGAAAAGCAAGTAGCAGTCAATTCAATATTATCAAACCCTCTTATCGCAAGAGGGTTTTTTATTTTAATACATTTATCAAAATGGAAACACTGCAATCAACATCGATTAGATTTAGAGACGCCGGTATTGAAAACATAAAAAAATACTGCAAAGACAATAATTGTGAAGAGGAATTCGACCTCTTTCGAGACGATTTGCTACGACAAGCAGACGAATACAACGTCAAGCTTCCCGTAGATTTTTACAAAGATTTTTACAATCTAACAGTAGAATTAAATAAGTAATGATAGTAGAAACTAAATATTCAGAAGTTTTTATAGACATTAATGAATCTAAATTATCATATAAAATAATTCAGATCATAGATACTAAGAATAAAGTTAGACGTAGAGTAAATGGAAGACCTCGTAGAAAATCAGTAAAAGGAAAACCAAAATGTGATAATTTTGGAAACCATTTATGTGATTCTTTTAATGATTTTGAAGACACAAAACAACACGCTATTAATTTTGTAGAAAATCATTTTACATTAATATAATTAAATAAAAGTCCTATACAGGCAAATAGAAATTATGAGTAAATATAACAGATCAGCGGTAATGAGTAGAGCATGGAAAACATTGAGAAGATTTCCAAACCTTAGTTGGAGAACGTGCATGCTTCACTCTTGGGATATAGAAAAACAAATTGCTAACGATATTACGCCCGTTGCAATGAACAAAATTCTTAATGGCTTGCGTAGCTTCAACCGAAGCAGAATCTTTACGGAAAACAAACCCCTGATGGCGGGAACACAAGAACACTTCAAATTGCTCAACTCTAAAATGGGCAGAAAGATAATGAAGCTTCCCGTTGACAATGACTCCAAAGAAATGTTGGAATCCGGAGAACTCTTTGCAATGGATATTATCAACCAACGCAGAAAAGAATCCATGCGTTTCAAAGCGCCGGTTTTCAAACCAAAAAACAAATTCAGAAACAGAATCATAAACAGGGAGACTTGTGTAACTATTAACATTCAAGAATACATTGATGGAAACAATTCATAACGCAGAACTAATAGAGATTGGCTTGCCCAAGTTCTCCCTTTCCTGGACTAACATATATTTAAAATTCAAGAAAGAAGATGGCACCGAAATTTGGTTGTACTATTCCGAGCATTTGGATAAGCCTATGCGACTAAAGCAAATCAAGAATTTTACTCAAGGGATTATAAACGTTGGAGACACAATGACTGTAAACTATAAGATTGTGCAGTCACTTAACAAGTCTACCAAATTGGCTATTATTGACATAAGCAATCATCGTTCTAAAAATTAATTATCTTTGGGACTAATCTTAATAAATAATATCATGGCAGTAGTACCTCAAGTCAGCTTAGCAGACAATCAGAGATTCCTTCAACAAATAGGATATCTAGCAGTAATTTCAGTAAAGGGCCCATTCAGTGGCAATGCACCAACAGGAGCAATCAATCAGTTTGCCGTTCGCGAAAATGCCGCTGATGTTAAAGTAGGCGATTACGCTTACACCGGTAGCGAATGGGGAAAAGTATCTGCAGTAGCAACTACAAAGATTACCGTTAAATTTACTGAAACAGTAAAACCATCGGGAGTATCTCACGTAGGATATAATGCTGTAAGAACAGAAGTGTATCCTATTGCATTAAATGCTGCGGTAGCCGGAGCAACACAAGACAACTCTTGGCAAACGTTATCAAGCATCGGAGTAGTATTTACTTATCCATTGAATTCTACAATTGCTACAAACCCATTGATTACTTTACAAAGTGCCCCTCCGACAATATCTGCAGCCGGTGGTAACACTGCTCTTGATTTTAGTCAAGGATTAGTATCTGTTCAAAAAACAGTAGCAGGAGTGAACAGTGGTGCACCTGTAATTTCAGATGCCAATGGAGTTGTTTCTATGCCAAATGGAAATACAATAGGTCAAGTAATTGGCTTTGTTGTAACCAAAACTGGATATAACAAAGCTACCTTTGGACCTTACACCGTTGTGGCGTAATCCATAAAAACAAATTAAAAAAGAAATGCTTTCATTTATTTGGAAGCATTTTTTTGTTGATAAATATTTAGGCCGAAATTTTTTCGTATTTCAATTCTATTCCTATATTTGTAAGCTATACAGTATAAACTTAAGCAAATGAATATATACGAATTATCAAGAATTATCGCCAAAGAAACAGGCGAGCCAGCCTACAAAGTAGAAAAGATACTTAATGCTTCTCTAAGAGTGATACGAGTGCAAATACTCAAAGCTCAAATAATAAGACTTAAAGGATTGTTTACAGTTTTTATAGACGTTTTGCCAGAGAGCAAAAGGTTTAATGTTGCCAAGCAAGAACATTACATTAAGCCGAGATACTTTTCGCTTAAAGTAATACCAAGTTCAATTCTTAAAAAAGAGATACATGCCAAGAAAACATACTAACGGTTTTATCTTTAAAAAGAAATATCTCCAATACCAATTAAAAAAACACATCAAAAAACACGTAGAGAATGCTACATTCGAAAGGCATTGCCATGAAGTAGCCGATAACCTCAAGGTGGATGTAACTATTGTGAGAGACTTGCTTTTGAACAATTCCTTAACAGTACTGACTTTAATACAAGAGAGCGTTTTAAAAAACAAAGAAGTCAAGATAAATATTACAGGCTACTTTAGTTTTATTACCACATTGTTAAAATACAAATACACCCACTTGCGTAAAATCACAAGAGGTAAATATTATTAAATTCTAATTTTTAAACACAAATATTATGTCACACATTCCAATGACTGCCCCGGCGCAGACTAGCAATTTTTCAAGCAAAAAGAAAAATGACAATTTGCAATTAATTCCAATGGGTTCTCACCCAGCTATTATTTATGCTATAGTAAATATTGGTACTCACGCAGGAGAATGGCAAGGAAAGCCAAACATGAGCAATAAGCTTAAATTAATGGTTGAATTTCCTACTCAAAAACAATTGTATTATGAAGAAGACACAGAGGCTACTCCTTCAGCTTTGATTATGGATTTTAGTTATAGCATATCCAAGAACAACAAATCAGGAAAGAAAAGCAAGCTTCTAGAAATGATAGAAGGACTTTACGGTCCATTACAACAATCTCAGTATCTTACTTTTGATTTGTTTCAATTATTAGATTTAAAAATATTTGCTAACGTAATTCATTATACTAAAAAAGATGGAACTATTGGGGCTAAAATTGCAAGCTTAACACCTTTCAATCCAGCTTACATTAATCCTGACACTATTATCAGACACAACAAGCTTATGTGTTATGCAACAGCAATGGGTTTTGAATGCCAAGCATTTGCTGAATTGATTTACTTTTTTAGAAAAGAAATTAAAGAGAGTGAGGAAGGTAAAGCACATATAGCAGCCGGTGGTAGATTCTTTAAGCTTGACGAAAATGGTGCAATTATTATTGACGATGGAAACAACGACATGACTACTGCTCCATCATTAGGTAAATTAGTAATGACTAATCCAGCTTATACATACGAAGCTATGATTGGTGCAGGATGGACTGACCAATCATTGATTGACAACGGTTATGCACGCAGAGAAGCGGTGGCTCCAATACAAATACCTACTCCTGCTCCCGTTTACCAAGCATTTGTACAAGCACCAATGTCAATTCAACCACAAATGCCATTAGCTAGTTCTGCTCCTACGCAAAGTTTGTTAACTATGTTGGATTTATCAGCTCCGTACCAACAATTCATTTCAGCGGGATGGACAGATGAATTATTAATCCAACATGGTAAAGCTTTGAGAATGGCTCCCGCTGCCGAAGTATTCCCTAGTGCACCACCTATTCAGGCTCCACCTGTACAAGCACCGCCTAATGCACTACCTCCTGTAGCTACTGCACCAGTTCCTATGGCAATGCCTACACAAGAACAGTTAATGGGATTCCCTATACCACCGGCTATTCCGCAAGCGATGGCACAAGGAGTTCCCGCACCGCAACCAACAGCAGCAGCTATGTTTACCCAAGCACACGTAGCACCTGTTCAACAAATGGGAGTTCCAGCGCCAATGCCACCGGCTATGCCTCAAGCACCTGTTAGTGGTTTTGAACAAGCGCCAACTGCTCCATCATTTGGAGGACAAGAGGACTTGGATGATTTGCCTTTCTAAATGATTTTAATTAAGGTAGATCACCACATGCCTGTATTTGTTAATAAAGAGTCCATGAGCCAATATCAAAAGTTCATGGATTCTTATAACGATACTGGCAAAATATTAGTAATGACAATTGAAGAATACAGTCCTGACCTTACAGAGAAACAACATTTGTTATTCAAAGCATTGTTAGTTCAAGGCTCAATGATTTCTGGGTATTCTTACAAAGAGTTTGAGGACGAACTGACAGACAATTTTGCTCCCTACAAATACCAAGAGAGTATCATAGGAGGTAAGGTTAAAATCAGAAAGAAAGTTTCTGAAATGAACCACAAAGAGTTTAACATATTCCTAGAACAATGCATACAATTTTCAGCAGAGTTTTACGGACTTAAATTTTAAAAATGAGTGTATTTATTATGATTTCACAAACCGCAAGACTCGCGGCAATATGGTCTAAGAATAGGCTCACCACACAGTTATTATTATCTGCATCGGTGATAGCCTATTCCCTTTTATTGATTGAGCGTAACAAAAAAATTAATAATTACTATGAGCGAAGTAGTCCTTACCAACAGCCAGGAACAGGGGATGGAAAAGATAATCAAGTTCCTGAAGTCTGACCAAAGGTTTTTTCGATTAACGGGCCCACCGGGTTCTGGTAAAACATTTTTTATAAAACACGCACTTCAATCTTATTTAAAACAAGAGGAAGAAAGTCAGCAAATGATGGTAGTGGGTATATGCTTGTCACATAAAGCAAAAAATGTACTTCACAACGCATCGATAAAGAACTGCAGAACTTTTGCTTCTGCTTATGGGTTTAAAGAATTTCATAATGATGATGGCAGTAGAACTTTTACTACTGCTATTTCTTATGAGGAACCACCTATAGGACACTTGGATATACCGATTTTTGTTCACGACGAGATATCACAGTACTCCAATGAAATGAAGAAAATTGTATTCAACAAAACTTCTCTATTCAGTAAAGTGATACTGATGGGAGATATGGCGCAGTTGCCCCCTATCGATCCATCGATGAAACCCGACGAAGACAGTCCTATGTTTTTCTTTGAACTCCCTGATTATTGTCAGCACGAACTTACCGAAAGGGTAAGACAGAAAGTGGGTAATCCTATACTGGATTTATCGGATATGATTCGAGAGGAGATATTTGGAAATCAAGATTTGAACAGAATTATCCAAGAGATACTCAAGCCTAAGTTGAATGACGAGGGAAAAGGGTATTTGGTTTTACCAAAGAATTATCTCTATAGAGAATACCTTAAGTCACCGAACTTCTTATACGATAAACTAATAGCTTTTCGAAAGTTCAAAGTACATGAAATGAATATGGCTATCAGAAAGTTGATTCATCCCGGAGTAACACAGTCGTTGGTAACAAATGATTTGGTTTTTATGTCCAACAACTTTAAGAACCAAGAACTTCATTACAGACTGATGAACTCCGACGAGTACATTATTAATGATGTAAAGACAGTAATGACTACTGCCCCCAATTGTGACAAACAAATAGAATGTTATCATGGGCAGATTCAGATGAAAAACTCTTATAAAGCTTATGTTATTACTCCTACAGAAGCAGCACAGGAATTGTATAACAATACCGTTAGGAGATTGGAGTCTAATGCCAAGCAGAACCGTAGCTTATGGAAACACAAGTTTGAGTTCACCGATTCCTTTTGCGACTTCACTATGGGATATTCTATCAATGCCTACAAATGTCAAGGTTCAACATACAAGAACGTATTCATTGATTTAGTAGACATATTGGAAACTGGACCGCTGACTCCCAAAAGGAAATTACAAACCATATTTACAGCTATGACAAGGGCAACCGACATAGCGTATTTTATAAAACCGTAGATTATGAGTACAGGAATGTATGCTCCAAAGAATGCTTTTACCACTTTCAAGAAAAAGCATTTTGACAAAGTGGCTTTAATCGACGCTGACAAAATGAAGCACTTGGTGGCTTACGATGTATCATGCGATTTAAAGAACAATATTGAACGTTCCCCTACTAGACTTGCAATGTTTATAGAAGAACGCATGAATGAGGTATTTCAGCGATACACTGCCAGAGGTTACATATTTTGTTTCTCAGGAAAATCCACTAATACCTTTCGTTCCCATATTGCTATTGAAAAAGAATACAAGGGAACTCGCAAAGACGATCCAAGTTTTTATGAAGGAAAAATTGAGGACATGAGCGAAGTAGTAAGCGTGGTTATGAAAATACATCCAACATTATTATTCAATCATTTGGAAGCCGATGATGTGATTTGCTTTATGCAGACCAAAGATACTTTTGTGGATTCTAATGACAAAGATTTGAAACAGATACCCGGCTTACATTTCAATCATGGCACAAAAGACTTGGATGTAGTAACCGAAGCAGATGCTTTTACAAGTTTGTGTTATCAAATGATTGTCGGAGATTCCACAGATTGTATTCCTGGATTAAAAGGATATGGACCCGCTAAAGCCAAAAAGATAATTGACGAAGTTCCTGTAAAACAACTCTTAAACAGAATACTCTTTGAGTATCAGCAAGTGATGGGATTGACAATGGGAACAGATGCTTTTGTCGAAACATGGAATTTGGTTAAGCTTCGCCCAGCTAGAGGAACCCACTTCATGAGCAAGTATGCAGAGGCTAGAAATTTATTACAAGTAATTTTAAACAATTCAAAATAATGGAATCACAAATTAAGGAAATCGAAATTTTTACAATGGAGCAATTAGAGATATTGCCACAGGAAGCTAAAGACAGTATTATAAATTTGGGAAATAACCTTCCCCAAAAAGAACTGTTGGTATTAAATCCTTTGGTGACTGAATTGCTTAAAATAAAAGAGCTTGCCAAAATCAAATATATTCCATTACCGGAAGATGCTACCAAAGAACAGATAGCAGAACACAAAGCAAATATTGAAGAATTTAAAGAAGCGAAAAAATCCATTAGCGCCTTAACTTCTCAAAATGCCATTGCCAAAAAATCTATCAAAGGGCCTTTAGACTTGTTAGGTAAACAAGTATTGATTATTGAAAAATCAGTAAACAGTATTGCCAAAGAAGTATTGGAAACATTGGAGCTTAAATTCAAAACTTATTTAGATGCAGAAGAAGAAAAGAAAAAAATAGCTGCTGCCAAAAAGTTAGAAAAAGAAACTGCTGCCATAAATGCACTCACTGAGCAAAATACAGCACAGGCAAATATGTTTAAGAAAAGCACACTAATTACTTTTCTGAAATATGAAATGTTAGGAGATACCAAACTTGAAATTAACAACGCAATTGAGAATTATTCTCTTGACAAATTATTTTCAGTTCGCGATATGCTTACTTTGAAGACTTGGCAAAACTTTACTGTAGGACAAACTTTGGAATTGTTAGATGAAACAGAGCTTACAAATATTAAAGCTTTTTTCAATAAAGAAATTGATTTGTTCAGAACCAATATCAATACAAAGATTACTGCTTTGGAATTGGAAAAAGCAAACGAGAAGCTGGTGGAACAAGTGGAAGCTATTGATCTTCCTCAACCACCTGTTCCTACTCCAACGCTTATGCAAAATACCAATATGTTTGAAGCAATAGCCAATGGCAATGCTACACCTCTTGGACAAGGCGCTAACCTAAAAACTGTTCCAAGAGAAACCTATCCAACGGATGACTCTAATGTAGATTTCCTTGACTTGGTAATCGGAGAGATAAACAACTGCAAGGATAATGTTGCTTTTATAGCACAGCGATTTGCTTCCTCAAAAGCAGAGTTGCTGACAGATGATGATAGAGAAAATCTGAGAAGAGTAAAAGGTTCTGTTGTTCTTATGGAAAGAACCATTCAATATATTTTAAACACGTTAACTCCTAAAACTAAATAATTATGAAAAAAGTATTGATTATGTTTCCGGCTATCCATAACGGAATTATTAAGTCTAAAGACAACACTACTGAACCCTACAATTATGTATCGGTAAGTAGTGGACACGCTATCGTAGTGACTCCCTATTCAACAATCTTTCTGGATTTGAATGATTACTTCATTAATTACATAACTATCGGAGAGGAGCAAAGAGAAGCTTTCGCCGAACTTATGGATTGGATGGAAGGAAAGCATTTCACTTCTGAGTTCTGGGCATACCTTACCCATTGGAACACTATTCACGTTATTGACAGATATCGTATTAACATCAGTGGAGATAGATTTGAAAAAGAATTGGTGTATACTCATGATGACAATATTGACATTACCAATCTGATCAATATGCTTATCAATAATTCCAAGTCAGGAAAATTCCAATTGGCTTCTATAGGGATATCCAATCAGACTATGAAAATCATAGACAAGACTGTTGGAAAACTGATTCAGAAAAATCCTTTGATTTTTGAATTCATATCCTTGAACTCCACTATCCGTTTTACGGTGGATAGTATGCCTTGTGTTTTTGGTATAGTACTATCGAGCAATGCCCTTACTACCAAATCAGGCTTGTTTGATGGATTTAAAAACTTTGCATTGAAAGCAGAACTGAACTTATTAAACTAATTTAATTTATGCCCGGCTTAAGGTCGGGCTATTCTATTTATGGCCACAAATACAAATAAAAACTTAATTGAAACCTACTTCGAATGGTATGTTAACGAACTCAAGGAAGCTGGATATATAAAACTAGTTAAAAGAGAACCTTTTCCAATATTGGTAAGTGATGCAGTAGAGAGAACCAGATACAATTTCGCTACTAAAAAACCAAGAGTAGAAAACTACAAACTTTTTGGACAGAACACTTACACTTGCGATTACATCATCATTTGGAACACCAATGCTAAAGAGATATTTTACAATCTTTTAGACAATGATCACGCGGTTAGAATCTACTGCCCGTTTTATGCAATGATAGACAGTCAAGGAGAACACGTTTCTTTTGTTGATGTGAAGCCTGCTCCTGGTGCAATGGTTTTTGGAAACAATGTTTCGGGATATACATTTCCGATATTGCAGAAAATCATTTATACCATTTACGGGATTTATGTAAACAAGGCTATTCCCATTCCTTTGATGTCTAAAGGGGAAGTAAAATCAGGAAACAAAATGGCTTTGTTTGTGACCACTTTTGTACCCAAAAGATACTTACTTACCGATGGAGGTATGCAAGGAAGGGATATAAAATACAAAAAGCAATCTCTTAAAGAATATGTTGCCTACAAACAAAAAGAAATAATACGAATCGATGCTTTGTTAAGCATTCAAACAGAACTATTGTAATGATGAAATTAGAAGAAAAATTAACAGCTATAAAGAAATTTCAAATCAGTTCATTTAAGCCTTGTAAAACATTAGGTTTTTATGCTGATACGGCAAATGTTATATTTAGCATTATCATTGAAATGAGAGACATAGTAAATGCAGCCGAACAACAAGACACCATACTACTACATAAACGTATGGGGATTTGTGCTTCGTCTATAGCCAATTACGCTACCGTAAATTCATTGAAGCTTATTGACGCTTTGCGTAATTACGATTACGGGGAACTCGAACAAGCCACCGAGGGGTATGACTTGGAAGATTATCTTAAAAAGATAAAAGATGATCTTTCTTTTTTCAGAGATATGAAAGAATCCGAGAAAATACAATTCATTCAGAAGTGTTGGATATCGGTATTCCCAGACGAATACCACGATGATTTTATCAAAGTAGAAAGAATATTGAACAATACAATTGAGGACCTAAAAATAAAAAGTCCTTCGTTTTTTATTCAAGCAGAGCCAAAGGCTACCAAATACGGATTAGAATAATTATAAAATAAAGCACATGAATTTTTTCAAAACATTATCAGAGACAGGCGTAAACGATGTAATCATACAATACGCAAAAGAGAAAAATGAAATTACAGTAATTGTATCTCCAAAAAACATAATCCGTAACAATCCTTTACTACAAATAAAACCTATTGTACTTACAGGAACTCCCGAAGAAGTGGACACTAAGTTTAATGATGTAGTAGTAAAAGCACTGGCGGTGGCACAACAGCTTCATGACATAATGGAAGCCAACAAACCAAAGGAAGTTGTAAAGCCAGCAGTTATTCCTGCAAAGAAGAAAGCGGTTGTTAAGACAGAACCTACTCCTGTTACTACAGAAGCTTTTGGTTCTATTGAGGAACGCTACGAGCAACATATAAAAGAAACTCAATCTACTGAATCTCTTGAAGAAGATTTTTCCAAAAAAGAAGTAGAAGAAGTTATTGAAGAAGCTGTAATCCAGATGGTGCCAATTATTCCAAAGCCAGTTGTAGTAAACAATGAAAAGCCATTGAGAGATTTCATGGCTTCTATAAAAGACCAAGACATCATTAATCACAAAGAGAAAATTGAGGAGTTGTACGCTAATCTTTCAGAAGTAGAATTAAGTAAGCCTTATCCAAAGAAAGTTAGAATTGATTTGGATATCAGACTTCGTAAACAAGCAGTTATTCAAGCAGCAAAAGATAAAATGAAAGGGATAGTTCCTAATACAGATATAAATACAAACGTATTGGCAATGCATCCAGAACCCACTCCAATTCCCGAAGCTTTCAAGGATATGGGAATGACAGAATTTATGAATGCTACAGGCGTTTCTAAACCAATTAATGAGTCTATTATCACAGATGAAATGAGAGAAGAAGAAAGACTTCTTGAAGATAAAGTTACACTTGCAGTTATAAATAAATCAGAAACAGTAATACTTCCTCCTCCTCCAAAAATGATTGAAGTATCAGAGTTTGTTATGATTGATACTGATTATTCAAAAGAGGATTACATGAAAGCTGGATGGACAGAAGAATCATTGATTCAACACTTAAAAGGCAAAATGGTTATTAAACAAATTCCCGAAGTTGCTCCACCTGCTCCAAAGCTTGGCTACTCTTTTCCAAAACCTTTTGACGAGGAAGAAGAAGATTATGGTGATGATTATGACGACGACAATTTAGGAGGCACAGGACATGGAGACGATTCCTTGTCAGATGCAGATTCAGGACTTTAATAAAAAATATTATGACAGACGAAAGTAAGAAAGAGGAAATTAAATTATTGGTTAAAGAAATGTTATTGGATTCTTACGAAGCAATGACTAAAAAAGTAGAAAGAGCAGTGAACTCAGGTGCTTTTTCCTTGGAGGATTGGGAGAAAAATAATGCACCCATGATAATTCCAAAATGTATTGTAGCAGCATTGTTGGAACAGGAAAGCCAACAGTATGAAGGCAGAGGAACTGGACGCGAAAAACAAATTAAAAAACAAA
>Ga0326734_1000183_pt1 | contig 18444 bp, 20 predicted proteins | sample 15_GP2_1315_FD_207944 | JGI IMG/M metagenome (GOLD analysis project Ga0326734, IMG submission 207944) | Glacier ice microbial communities from Ngari, Tibet, China - 15_GP2_131.5 | ecosystem: Environmental > Aquatic > Freshwater > Ice > Glacier | place: China: Ngari, Tibet | collected 2018-07-18 | reverse complement strand
GAATTATAGTGAGCATAATCTTGAAAAAATGGAGTATGTTACTCAAACCGATTGGAACCAAACATTGGTTATAGCAATTAATGTTGTTGCAAAATTTAATGAAGTCTTTGTTTTTGTACCAAAGAAATTTGAACCGTTATTCAATACGTTATTATTTTTCGATAAAAATAATAATACTTTAAAAACTAATTATAAAATTAAGTTCATTGATTCTAAGGAAGATACACTGATATTACCAGAAGGAAAAGTAATTATTTCAAATTTTACTTGACAAATCAAAAAACTTGTGTTATATTTGCAGCATGTTAAAGTTAAATAATAAAATATTGTCTTTAACATTGGTAGGTCTATAAGCCCAAAGAGAAAGTAGTATGATTGCTTTCTTTCATAGAAAGAACATCTTCGGGTGTTCTTTTTTGAAAAAATAAAGAGAATTTTGCCGTTTACATAGCTTTTTGCTTTTTGAACATTCATTAAAAAAGAACATCTCCGGGTGTTCCTTTTTAGACAAATAAAAAATAAATTAAAATAAATAGGTTACTTTTTGAATTAAAGAGTATATATAGGAAATAAAGAAAATGAAAACTGTTAATATTACATATTGTCCACAACCGAGTTCGCAACAACCGTATCATTATACGAGTGTCTTGGGTGTGTCATGTAATAAATCGACATATATAAAATAAACTAAACTAACTAGTTATTTAAACCCAAGACTCAAAAAGTTTTGGGTTTTTTGTTTTATATACATTTTGGTTCTTTGATTTCTTGGTTTAAAAAAATAAGGTGGCTTGGTCGAGTCTGGTCAGACATTTCGTTGCAAGCGAAAACTACTTCGGTTCAAATCCGAAAGCCACCTCTGTAAAATATTAATAAGATAAACGGAATTACACCGATTAACCTATTAGAAAATTACAAAATAATATAGGGTGGTTCCAGCAGAGACTATACGGGCTAATTTTGGAAATTAGTGTTCAGGGGTTTAAATCCCCTTCACCCTACAAATAAATAATGGAGGAATAAGCCGAGTCGGTCTAGCGGTAGCTGTTTTGAACACAGAGGGTTGAAAGACGTGTGAGTTCGAGTCTCACTTCCTCCGCATTAGTGCGGTGATTAGATCATTTAATCACCGCAAAGAGTAAGACTGTTTGAATATTTTATAGACCTGAAACGGGTAGCGTAAAAATATTAATTTTGGGATGACACACAGGGCTTGTCAGACGGATTGTAACCCCGAACTGCATGGATTTCGAGTATCCTCCATCCCACAAAAAGGTTCCCTGCTTGTTCCGTCAAGGGGTATAAATATGGTAAGTTAACGGAACCCATATGGTGTTGCAGCCAAAAAATTGCACTAAATACCATAACAACCTTTTAATATTGCCGTGTGGTGGAATTGGCTAACACGTCTGATTTTGATTCAGAAGATTCTAGGTTCGAACCCTAGCAGGGCAACAAAATAAATTAATATGGACATATATGTAGGTTTTGATGGAATTTTATATACTGAAGTTTTGGGTGGTATAGTAATATATGGTAAAAGTAAAGAAGATTTAGATATTGCTCATTTAGAAGCTTTCGAGATTTTTTGTATCGCTGCTGAAAAACATGGGTTGGGAATTAAAAGGGAACTTGAATGGTTCCGGGAATTAGAAAAAGAAAAGAATTAAAATAAGGAGAGTTGGCAGAGTCAGGTTTATTGTACTTCATTGCTAATGAAGAGGGTGAAAGCTCCATCGGTTCGAATCCGATACTCTCCTCTGTATGTGTAGCTTAATGGTAGAGCACTTGATTGTGGTTCAAGTAGGTGCGAGTTCAAATCTCGTCATATACCCAAATATTAAAAACTTAAAGTTTTTAATTGTATTAACAAAAATTATTTATATATTTGTATTAAATAAAAGGGGTATCTCGACTGTGGTGAAGTCAGCCATCCCGGAATGATGGTGTCAGAGTACTAAGGAAAAAAACGTAAGACAAAGTTTGCGTTCGGTTCGAAACCTCCATATCCCACTTTTTAAACTAAGATGATTTAATTTCTTGTTGTCCTTGATAACCCAAAAGTGATTGTGTAATATCTTGGAATTTATCATTATATAATGGAATATTAAACTTTTTAAGATGTTCCTGAAACAAGGTTACGTTTCCATCCTCTACAAAAACTTGAAATTCACTTTCAATTACCACTCTAATACCTACAAGATATTTATCCAACGGATATAAATCACCTAATAAGAATTCTTCTTTTTCGTAGGAATATCTTTTAGGGTCTGCTTTATGAATGTTTTCATCTGAATGAAAATCAAACGGCATAAGGTCTCTTCCAAAATCTCTTTTCATTAAATCCCCATCTAACATAAATTGAATATCATTAAACCATAGTTCTGAATCTCTGGTAAAACAGCTTCCGAAAAATTTATTTTGTTTCTCATTGTAATTAGGATTATCTTTAGAATATTTATGTTTAATAGTTTGTCTGGATAATCCTTTGATTTTGTTATCAACTAGTATTCCTAGAAATTTATGTATTGGCGCACTATGGTATAATACGTTCTTACCCTTAAGATTAGTTCTTAAAATTGACTCTTTTAATAAAGATAACTGGCTTTCTGTAATAATGATTTTCATTCTTTTAAATATTTTTTAAGATTTCTTTGGAAGATTGGTAATTCCCATGCATTTGAAACACCGTTTGGACATTCAACATCATAATGTTTGTTATCATAATATATCCATACATGACCTATGATCTTAAAATTAGTAATTTTATTTAAATTTACTGGTGGGTAGCCATATTCTTTAAATCCATCTTCATTCCAAGATTCCTCACCCCAATCGTCAATCCAAAAAACTCCGTCATCTAATACTGTAATTTTAGGAAATTTATTAAATATTAAATCTGCAAAATCTTCACAACCTCCATTGTTTACCTCTTGAAAACTGGGCGCACCCCACTCAACCATAAATGACGGTCTATATTTTAATATTAAATCAGTTATAGGATTTATTGATTCCTTTAATAAACTTAATTGGGCTTCTGTTATAATGATTTTCATTCTTTATAAATACTTGTAAAATGTAAAAAATTTTTATATATTTGCCTCAGTTAAATAAGAGAAATTATAAATGATAAAAGTAACCAGTAAATACCACTTTTTTTGGAGAGATAAATCTCCGTTCTCAAACTGGTTTAAGGAAGCCCCGTTTAATGAACCTAGCGAAAGTCATATACTTCAGTTCAATTGTATGGAACAGTATATGATGTACCACAAGGCATTATTATTCGGTGATATAACAGTCGCTAGGCAAATCTTAGCTGCAAAGCATCCAAGTCAGCAAAAGGCGTTAGGTCGGGAAGTTAAAAATTTTGATGAAGATGCGTGGGTTGAGAACCGGGAAAGAATCGTATATAAAGGTTTGAAATTAAAATTCGAACAAAATTATCATATTCTTAACCAACTTGAAGAAACAAAGGGATTAGAATTAGTTGAGGCTTCACCTTATGATTTAATTTGGGGTATAGGGATGGAAAAAGGTGATGAAGGAATTGAATATAAAAATAACTGGAAAGGTTTAAACCTACTTGGTGTTTTACTAACTAAATTAAGAGTAGATATCTTTGGAATATAAAAATTTTATATAAAATTAAAAATGATAAAAATTAGATACAACAATCCAGAACATCTTGGTCATGTGAATACCATAAGTACGGATATATATCAACAACTATATAATAGTCCACCGAATACAATTGAGGAATATTATAATATAGAAGTTAAACTCGTTTTAGATAAATTAAAAGATTTAGAATTAGAAGAAATTTTATTTAAAGGAGTCTTTGATTCTAAAAATCAATATGTTGATGATGCAGTTTATTACAAATCTAAAATAAGGGATGTAATTTTAGGTATTCGAACTAATAAAATTAAAAATAAAATTTGTGTTGGGAGTTTTTATATTAATTTCCCAATTACTATGAAAAGTGAAATTATTAATTACTTACAAGAAATTAATAAACTTAGAAAAAAAGAAAAGAAAGTAAATAGAATATCAACCGTAGGAAGAAATGCTCATGGATTTTTTCTTAAATCATTCATAGTTAATAAACCCAAATTTTCAATACTTGAAAATTATGAGGATATTGATGAAGTACACTCAAATATTTTGAAACGTTTGAATACTAAAAATGATAAAGGAATAGCTTTATTTTATGGAGAACCAGGATGTGGAAAAACCAATTATATTCGTTTTCTTCTTACTAAATTAAAAAAGACTGTGATTTATTTACCACCGGATATGGCTACCATGATTTCATCGCCAGATTTTTTACCATTTTTAATGGATTATCCAAATTCAGTATTGGTGATTGAAGATGCCGAGAATATACTTAAATCTCGTAAATCCGGTGGCTCACAATCTACAGCAAATTTACTAAACTTGGGTGATGGATTATTATCAGATATTTTGAATATACAAATCGTAGCAACATTTAATTGTAACTATTCAGAGATTGATTCAGCATTACTTAGAAAAGGTAGATTGATAGCTAAACATGAATTCAAAAAGTTATCAATAGAAAAAGGACAAAAGTTATCTGATAAGTTAGGTTTCACGACTACTATAACAGAACCAATGGCGTTATGCGATATTTATAACCAAGATCAAAAAAATTATAATATTAAAAAAACTAAGATTGGTTTTGATGCTGTACCTAAGAAAGTTGATAATCCAAACAATGGGTCAATAAATGGAATAACACTTAGTGCTATTTTTAACGGTGTTGCACGTCCTCTAACACTAGATGAAATTAAAGAAAGAGGTTTAACACATATGTTATATAAGGATTTTTATAATAAAAAATAAATGGAAACTGAACAATTTATCGGTAAAACTTTAGTAGAAGCTAGGGAAATATTAAAAAATACAAAATTTTATATTCATACTGACAGGAGAGATGATAGTAATTATTTATGTACAGCCGATTTTAATACATTTAGAATTAGAGTAGAAATTGATAATAATATAATAACTTCCGTTAACGGAGTACATTAAAATGAAAAAAGAATTAAATGTAATAACAATGGTTGGAATTCCCGGAAGCGGCAAAACAACGTGGACTAAAAATAAACTGAAGGAGTGTCCTGATTACATATCGGTGAATAGAGATGCCTATAGGTTTATGTTGAGAGATGAACCTTTTACCGCACCTCATATAGAAAGATTAATTACAGATTTGCAAGATCAGACAATACTTAAATGTTTAGATAAGAACCTAAATGTTATAGTTGATGCCACACACCTTAAGAAGAGCTATATTAACGCTTTATGTAAGCTTGTGAAGTACAAGGCTGATGTGAGTTTTAAGCTCTTAGATGTGCCGATAGATACCTGTATTGAGAGAGATAATAATCGTGAGAAAAAAGTGGGTGAAGAGGTTATCAGAAGGATGTATGAAAATTATTTAAATTTAAAAAATAACTTTGATTTTAAACCTATACTGAAAAGTACACCTCCGTTATCATGGAAAATTTCTAAATTTCTGAAAAAATTAGCTAGTTAATCATGAAGAATAGATAAGAGAGTTTTATATACATTTTTCTTATCTACTTCTTTTTTTAATTCACTTAATACGATATTCATATTTAAACAAAAAGCTGTACAGTATTTACCTGTACCATCAAAACTTGCATTATTAGTAAACCAAAGTAATGTTAATACTTCCCCACTTGTACCATTAACAAATCTGTTTACATAACGATTATCAATATTACCTAATATACCTTCTTTAACAAAATCTAGAGTTCTTTCTTTATCTTCTGGATGTATAAAATCAGTAAAATTTTTATTTAATAAAGTCTCCTCATCGTATCCCATAAGTTTTATGAAATATTCATTTACATATATAAATCGTTGACTTTCATGATCTATATGAATCAGTGCCACATCAACAGCATTAAAAAATTTTTTTAATTCTTCCATTTAATATAAATACTTTTTATAAAATAAAAATCCATTATAACTTGCATTTTTTTTATTCGGGTCTATATTTGCTACTATGACTAACGAGTATAAAAAAGACCATTGCTGGCAGTACGATATCCGAGTAAATAATTTAAAAGAAGATATTGAAATCAGTGGTTTATCCGAAGATGAAATAAATAATTTACGAATTACTGATTTCACTTTTCATTTCATACCTAAAACAGATAAAGAGGGTTTTAGTGAGGCTAAGAAATTTATTGAAAGACATGAGTGGCTCGGAAAATTAAGTAATTACCCAACTCATTTATTTGTTGCAAAATATAAAAATATTTTAGCTGGTGTCGTTGTTATGGATATGCCTGTAGCATTTTCTTCTTTATTAGGTGAGAAAACCAAGAAACTTGAAAGATTGGTTAGTAGAGGTGCCTGTATTTCATGGTCACCAAAGAATTTAGCTTCATCATTAATTATGTGGGGTATTAAATGGATGGTTAAAAATACCGATTATCGATTGTTCACCGCATATTCTGACCCGGAAGCCAAAGAGTTAGGTACCATCTATCAAGCATGTAATTTTATTTATTTAGGACAAAAATCTGGTACACCAAAAATGTATCAAACACCATCAGGTAAATGGGTTTCCGATAGATATTTCCGATGCCGTAGTTTTTATAAAAGAGTTGCTAAGGCAGAAAATATTGAATGGGATATGAAATGGCAGAAAGGTGATAGTATTCTATGGGAATTTGTACCTGAAGAAGTATCAAGTGTACTAAAACATGTTTCAAAAACACTATTGGGTGCATGTCCGGTAAAGATACAGCCTAGAAAACATAAATATTTATATATCCTTGGTAAAGATAATAGGGAAACAAAATTATTAAAACAGGAATTTACAAAACTTAATCCGAAACTCTCTAATTTAAAGTACCCCAAAATACGGTAATTTGCAATATTTCAAGTATTTATATATATGAAGAAATTAAAATTAACAGAAGCTCAATATAAAGCGTGTCAAGCAGAACTTAAAAAAGAAAGTTTACTTGAGTCAGTTGAAAAAACTAAAGGTGGTCATGACGTTAGAAACCTTATATTAGAAGGTGACGTAATTAAAGGTGAATACAAATCTGTTTATAATAAATGGCATTTGACTGAATGGGATGCTTCCGGTGTACCATTGATCTCTTCTAATAAATATGAAGAAATTATCCATTCATTGGTGATAAAAGAAAATTTTGAACTACAAGAAGAACCAACTAATTTAAGTGGTTATGAAAGAGCAGAATTCTTACCCGAAGAAGTACAACTTTTAAAAAGTAAAGGTTTTATAAATACAGGTCGTGAAACATATTTTTATATAGAACGAGATGGTTACCAACTTGCTCACATATCAAAATTTACGAATGGTCAAGAATTCAAATTTGTTTCTCAACTATCACAACAACTTTCAAAGAAATTAGGTATAGATGGTAATCAAATGTTTGATGATATCAATAGTGCCGGAAGCTTTTTATACCAATGTTTAACTAAAGCCAAACAAGGTGGTTTAGTAAATGAAACATCTAAAGGTGGAGCAGATAATATTTATTTTGGTACATTCAGTGGTGCGGTACAACACGCCAGAGCTACCACAGAAGCTAAAGGTTACGCTCTAGATGAAAATGATTGGGATAGAGAAATTACATTCGGACGTGGTAAACCAAGTGTGGGTCAAACAATTAGTGTAATTATTGGTTTAACTTTAAATGATAAACCACAGAAAAAAGCTTTAGCTATACAAGTGTATGGTATGGATAGTGGTAAATATGAATTGAATTTTTACGTTAGCTAAATGAATTTAAAACAAATATTAAAAGAAGAATTAGAATTAGCGAATAAGGATAACGATATTTATGAATTTCTAAAAAAGGAATTAGATATTAAATCTAAAATCGTTATGGGTGAGAAAAGTGAAATTAAAGTAGCTGACGTACCATTCCCTAAAGCCGGAATCTTTTATATTGATGTTCCTATGAACGGTACATTTGAAGGTGTTAAAAATCTGGCACGTGAATTGATTTATGTAAAATTAGTGGAAACAAAAAGATTAAAATATATAAATGATTCACTGATCAATTTTGATGGTACCGATTTCAATTTACAAGATGAAATTCCAGACTTACCTTTTCAAAAAGAAGTTGAAGAAATGGAAAAAGAATTAGTAAATAAATATTGGCATTCAGTGAATAAAAGTAATACAAAGGATGGTCAACAATCGTTTTTTGAAAACGTTAATACTGACCCATTCTTCGATGTATCTTAAATCTTTATATAAAATCTAGGAATAAGAGAGAAACCCACAAAGTTTCTCTTTTTTTATTGAATAATTTTTATTACATTTGATAAACATAAATAAATAATTATGATACTACAAGAAGGGGGTGACCCATATCAAAGCTTTAAAAGAGGTGTCCGAACAGACATCATGGGTGGACTTACTGGTTTAGTAGGTGGACTAGGTGTTTTCTTTCTGATAGTATTCTTAGTGATGTTATTGAGACAAGCCATTGTTGCTCACAGTACGATTTGTGGTTTCGCTTTTGCTGTTCTACTTTTAGGATTAGTATTCAAACAAACCTCAAACTGGATAATCACCATATGGGGAGTATTAATAATAACATTATTAGGGTCGGCTATATTAATCGCTGTAGGGTATTTTGTCTATATTTGTTTAAGTATAGCATTTCAATAATTCATAATTATGATAAAAGAAAAAGTTATTACATGGGCTGAAAAAGCTTATATACTAGGGAGATATTATAAACGCATTCAAGATATTGAAGTGGATGTTAAAAGAGAAGGATTCACCCCAATATTAGTAAAATTAGATACTGGTGAAACGATAAGAAAAAAAAGTATCGGAGATCGTCTTATAACCGATACTTCTTTATATGCTTGTGTGGAAGAACCTTATTTTCTTAAAATTTTTTAAAATTATTTAGAAAAAATTAATGCTTGCGTGTCATCTACTTTTGCATCAATTTGTTTAATTAATTCTCCGGTACTTCCAGCTAATGTATTAAGTGTATTTAATCTATTCCATACGGCAGTAGCTATTTGATCAGCAGTTGGTGCAATACCATTACCACCTCCACCGTCAACTGCCTGTGTGACTAAACTAGAAACAACTGATTGCCCAATAAATGTTCCTTGAGGAACTATAAATGGTGAAGGGTAGTTATCGGAAAAAATTGATCCGATAAAATTAACTGATTGATTAAAAAAAATTCTCCAACCATTAATCATAAAGAATACTAAACCTGTTGATTGACCATTTACTGTAGCATCACCACCAGTAAAGCGCATGGCATTTAAAAATTTAGAGTTTTCTCTCAATGCAACCCACTCAACCCAAGACGAATAAACATCATTTTGTACATCAATAAGATTAGTTTCATCATTAATAATTATTAATTTTTGGGTACCATCAAATGTTACCTTATGGTAATGTAACCATTCGGATTCCCATTGATGCATTAATGATAAAATTCCCATTATAGTTCACACCAATCTATACCGAAAACTATAGAAGCTGTAGTACCACCTGCAAAGGTTTTAGCATAAAAGGTGTAAATTAATCCTGCACTTCCATCAGCTAAAGTTGAAAGATTACTACCCAATGAATTAAATAATTCAGAAACAGATACTTTATGAACACCGGGAGTTAAAAAACTTTGACCTACTTGTATACCCGGAAATAAAACCGTACCATTGTTTGAAAATTCAGCAGCAGAATCATATGTAGCTTCAGTCCATACCGCACCCGATAAAAGTGTACTAACCATAATAGTAATTTGTACCGCTTCACCTGTAACATAGTAATGAAAACTCGTAGGGATAATTATTTTTCTACTAATAATCCCTTTATATAATGAAGATGATCTAACTGATGTTAAAACCGTATTAGTTGTGTTAATAGCAACTGTATCAGGACGTGTCCACGATTTGATTGATGTTAAGTTATTTTGAGAATCTGGTATATGTTTTCCTTCTCTAGATATCTGTAGTGAAAGAATCTTTAAACGACTAGGGGAAGAAGAAATCCCACTATTAAACATTTCAACTCTTACAGGTAATTTACCATCACTAATAAAAGGTTGACTATTATCATTTGCGTTTGCAAACGTATGTCCTACAACACGTGTACCATTAGGTGTATATAAACCAAATCGAGCACCACCAGCTTTATTTTGAAAATTTATAAAATAATTATTTTTAGTATTATAAAACAATTCCCAAGCCGAAGCATTAAATGTATCGGCAGTGCCATCAAGACGGTCATTATTCCAATTCTGAATTGGAACTCTTATTTCAACAATACTACCAGTACTATTACTACGGATTACTGCATTTAAAGTTGTACCATTTAGTTCAAAAAATAATCCATTAAAATCATCATAATAACCCCAACGTCTAACTACATTTATTTTTCCAATATCACCTACAGCAATAATACCTGTCCATAGTTGTCCAATGGCTGGACTATATTTGTGGTATCTATGTGTGGTTATACAAATTCTATCACCAGAATTAGTACCAATATCTAGAGCTACACTTTTCTCTAATTGTAAATATGTCAGTGAAGATGTACCACCAGTAATTACTTGAAAAAATGTACCACCAGAATCATACTCAAAAGTGTAAGAAGCCAATCTACTTGGTTCTGATACACGAATTAATCCGTATGAATCAAACTGTGGCTCTCCCTCGGTAAAACGCACTGAAGCAGCTCCTTTAACGTCTATGTGTTGACCATTTGCTGCGTTGTTATTACCAACAAGAATCGCTGTAGGCGTGTAAATTGATTTAATTAACAGAATGGTGGCAAAACCATCTGCGCCTGTTCCTATTGAAGAAAAAGTTTCACCAACTTTGGGTTCATTTACCCCGTTTAGAACTTCAATATAAATATCGCCAGTTGTTGGTGTAAGAACTTTTATATTTTGTACAACACCGACATTACCAGAAATATTACATGTAATAGTATCACCAATAGAAATAATTCCAGATATTAGATTTGAATATTGGATATCTAAAAAAACTTTATGTAATATTCTTTTACCAGTACTATCTGGTGGTATACGTATATCCGATTGTCCCATTTTTAAAATTTGTTTTTAATAGGGATTATATATTATTTATATAATCCCGGTTGTTGTATTAAACAGGATTAGAGTAACCTCTATCTTGCTCTGCTGTTAAAGTAATACCTTGACCAACAGCTCTTGTAATTGTGTAGGTTGCTACTACTGGTTTAGCACTACCCGGATTACCTGCAATTATTGTAATTGGTGCATTTGATGCTGAAGTACGAGTACCTTGTACATTAGTATCATATGCAAAAGTAAATGGTATACTACCCGATGTAATTATTCCTGTAATTGGATTTCCAGCAGCATCGTTAACAGTCGTTGCAATTGCAGTTCCGTAATTTGCTGCACCCGGAAGTGTAGTAAAATACATTCTATAATAACCAATTCCACCTTGAGTTAAGAAACCATTAAAGTTTAATACACCAGTTGCGTTAAAAGGAAAGTTTCTTTTAATACCAGTATTATCGTAAAAATCAATTGTTGTTGCATCATCAGCAGCAAAACCTTCAACAAAAACACCACTACCTCCACCATTGGAGTTAGTTGGAATATAACGACCAGCTTCTAGCTGATCACCCGAAAAAGTTAAAGTCTGATCAGCAGTTTTACCAACAACATTTCCTGTAACACCATTAATATTTGTATTTTGACGTAGAGAATATTGAATCTTAGTGTATATTTGTGCTTTAGTAGCCACAATTGGTGTAGCTCTTTGTAAAGTAAAACTTAAACTAGTACCTACGGCACCAAAAGTTCCTGTGATAGTTACTGAACCTGCTGCTGGTGTACCTGAAATATTATAAGTACCTTTTGCTGCACCACCTTCGTGAACAGTCAATTTACCACCAACGTAATCTGCACCTACAATTCCTGCTGCTGCTGTACTTAATACATTTCCACCACTAGTCACTGAACCATCAATACCTGAATGAGTACCAACATCAGCAACAATACCAAAGTTACGTGGAGTACCATTTGTATCAATCTCTCGTTGGTAAGCACCAGTAAAATATTTAATTTTAATAGCTATGTAAGTAGCATTTGCTGCTACAACAGCATCAGTATCAGTAATTTTTAAATCGTCACTATTCGTGATCGGCATACCTATCTTAAAAGGTCCTGTTCCAGTTTCCCCGATTAGTGCTAAATTTGCTGATGAATAAGTTTTAGCATATTCACGACAGAACGTTTTGAAAAACGTTCTTTCATCAAAAGACCCATTGGATGCATCACCAAATACTTGTATACCTTCGTTAACTTCATCATTATATGTAAAATTAATAGGTACCCCAGTTGTTGTACGTTGTAAATAAAGTTGTGCAGCATTACTCACATCTCCAAGTGAAGAAACCCCCACATGTTGACGAGAAAGAACACCACCTACAGTATATTCACCCCAACCAATATCACGAAGCATTTGACGAGTTGAATCATCACCGGGCTTCCATCCATTATATGCGGCACCGTCAAAACCAAAAACAAACATCCCTGCTCTTGGGTCTCCAATAACGTATGCTGGAAATGGATATTTATTATAATTTGCTGTAGTCCAAAGTTCTACAAATTTAGAATAAAGTGCCTGACCTGACACTCCATCCTTTGCTATCAAAGTACCTGCAACATTTAGTGTAAAAGTTTTACCTGTTGTATCTAAGGTTAAATTGAAACCCGCTGTGGGGTTAACTATTAGTAAGTCTAAATCAATAATTTTTGGCATGTTTTATGTTATATATATATAAATAGTATACTATTATATTAAATTCCTTTTATTTCTTCTACTTCGAAAACATAATTTGAATTCCATAGTTTCCACTCCCCATTCCCAATGTGAGCACGACCTGAAATCTCAATTATATCTTGATTCTCAAGAGTTATAGTAAATAAATCTGTGACTGCTCTTTGACCTACAAATTTTTTGTCTGTTGTTTCTTTTATTAATACTTTCATAATTAAATAGGGTTATTATAACCTAAATCGGCTTGTTGAGTGGCTATAATATTAATACCACTAGTGGTTAAAGTTAAATTATCGTATCTTACCCATCTATAACCGGGCTTGATTAGTGTGATAAATATTCCTGTATTATCAGCATTATAATTATATGTAAATGTTGCTGTTGAACTTTCTGTTCCAGTCCCCAATTCAACTAAATCTGAGGTTCTATAAACATGTATTTCTGTACCAGTGATTAAACCTGTAATTGTTAGAGATTTTGAATTTATAATCGAAGTTGTCCCACCAGAAATATTAGTAAAAGTAGATGCATTTGACCCATTTGTTAAATTAACAGTTACTAAACCTGTACTAGCATTTTCAATATCAAAAGTATTACTTGTAAATTGTAAATTATTAAAAGTATAAGTACCAATTTGTGTTATTCTAATAGCTCTATTACAGTTAATAAATTGACAATTTGTTATTACGTCAGTTTGTGTGGAACCAGTGATAATTAATGCATTAGTACCAGAAGTTGGTGCTGTTGTCACTACGTTTTGAAATGTTACATTATCAAGTGTTGCTCCGGCTGGTGTGATATCACCAAACTTACTTATCGTAGTGTATCTCATTATTGAAACACTATTCAATAAACATCTTCTCATTTGTGAAAATGAACAATCATAAAGATAGGTAATAGCATTTAGGTTTGAACTATCCAAACTCCAAACAGCATTACCAGCACCTTTAATGGTTAAACCACCAGATGCTAATCCACTTGCAAAATTACCTAATTGAAATGTTGTTTTAAATGAAGCTGAACCTAATATTTTAAATTCATATAAAGTATTAGCGACAGGAAAATCCTGAAACATGAATACAACATCTATGTCTTTAAAATAACTGATAGATGTTTGTGCCGTAGTACCAAAAGTTAATTTACCACCACCATAATATATACCAGCTTGTTTAGTTAATATACCATATGCATTAGCTTGATTTGAATCAATTGTAAATATATCCAAGAAATTACCCGGAATTGCCAATGTACCAGTAGTTACAACAAGTCCTGTACCGTAACGTATTACATCCCATATTATACTTTTTGTTGAAGTAGCTAATGCACCAGTAATTTTTTGTCTTAACCCAACTCTATCAACAGCGTTCATTAAAGGAGTTCCAGTTGTCAAAGTTGATGTACTATTTGGGTCAACTGTATAACAAACCCAACCAGTTGTTAGGTCAGTATCTAAACCAGCTAAATACCAAGTTTTTGAATTAGAAGGTGCATTATTTGGACTTGTACCCACTACCGTTGGAGTAACATCTGATGAAATACTAATACCTAAAGCACCATTAGCTTTTGTATCCATAGCAGCCCATGTACCTACTTTCATCCAGAAAAATATATGTCTACTATTAATGGTTAAGTCTAAGTTAGCTGTTGTTGCTGCTAATACCCACATAGTACCAGCTGTTATTCTCCCTTCAAGTGCAAAAGTTCCTTCCACACGGACATCATCATTCGCTACTGGTGCTGTACTCGCTGCAAGAGCTAACCAACCTGTTATAGCATTTGCCGGGTCTATTGTTACTAAATCTGTTGTTATTACTACTGGCATATATTTTATTTATGTTACTACCCAACCTGTTATTTTATTATTACCATCTCTTTGATAGGTTATAATTGTACCCCCTTTATTTACGGAAGAAATCAAACCATTAACACGTTGAAATGTTGTAGTTAAAGTTCCAGTTTCTATTTTTACAATTTCTCCATTAAAGCGGGTTATCCCCCCATTATATATTGAATTACTATTAATGATAGCTGTATCTGTATATTGTTTAGATGTTAAATTACTATTAGTAATAGAAACATCGACATAACCTTTATTTGATGCATGATTCACAAGAGTAGGATTACCAATTAGAGCTAAATTCCCTGTCATGGTATCACCTGATAAATCTAATTTTAGATTATCTATTTTATTTAAATTTACATAAATATCGTTTATATCTCCGTTTAAGTCAATAGTATTTAATGTTAAACCAGAGATTAAAGTTGATTGATGTAAATTTACCCCTTGTAAACCAGTAACTTCTAAAGAAATATCTGTTAATTCTGAACGAATGTAGTTATCTATGAATTCTAATTCACCTATTTTGGACATTATTGTCGCACCACTACTAAGAGGTAAAAATGTTGTAAATAAATTATCTGTGGTTGTGAAACCTAAATTTGTTACCATTTGATTAGTTATACCGGAAATTGGTAAAAAACCTAATGCATTAACAACGTTAGTATTAGTAATTGAAGTTAAATAATTTCCTGTAGGCTGATATCCGGTTAAAATCATGTTAAGCTCCAACGGGGAGATACAATCCAACGGGAAGGTAGCAAATGTACTCTGTAAATCACGTAATTCAGTCACCAGCTTTTGGAAAGTGTTCAAACTGGTGTCTGTACTAGACATCATTACGTTCAAATTAAAAATTAAATCTCTTAATTTTAATAACGTATCACCATCAGTAGCAACGCCATTTTTTAATTCAACTACTTTAGCATCTACATATAATTTAGTTGCATTATTAAACGCTATATACTGATCAGGATTAACAACCATAATAGGAGTTAATTCAGTATCATTGGTATTAAAATAGAAAGCTGGCTGATTGATTAAATGTGACATCTATAATTTAAGTTATATCTATAAATAGTGAGTTATTCGTAAATTATAAAATTATTTAATAAACAAAAAAAAGGGTAAGAAATTAATCTTACCCTTAGTTTTATTATCATTGTTGTCTTACGACTAGAACAACGGGTCTTCGAACACTGTTAATCCGTCTACTAAAACCTTACCATAGAACCTGTTATTGACTAATTTCTTAGCATAACGAGTCATGATACCTTTAATAGGTTTGAAATCTGCTGGATTGTACATTGTTGGAGTTAATTGCATCGGCACGTATGGTGCATAGATGTAACCTGATTCCAAAATTGACTTTCCTTTAGTTCCGATTAGGATTGTGTTAGCCGGAGCATATGGGTCACGGTATACAGTGTAACGTGCGTTCAATGTACCGATTCTTTCAATACCCATGTTATAAGAATCTTCTTCTGCACCTGCATTAGATACGTGGAAATATTCTAAATCATCCAATACTGCTGATACTTCAGGAGAAACAACAATCCAAGAAGCAGCACCACGAAGGGTTGATTTGTGGATTTGTGCAGAGATTTGATTGATTTTAGTCATCAAAGTCTGGTTGTAATCTTTTTGAGTACCGTAGTAAATGTTAGATTGGTTACGTAAACCATTGTAATCCCAACGTAATGACCAAGCAGCACCAGCACGTAAATCTCTAAGGATTTCACGGTCAATTTCAGCAGCCATTTGTTCAGATAACAAAGCAGTTAACTCAGCTTCAGCATCGATGTTCTGGAATGCAGAAACGTCTTGTGCTAATTCAGGAGTCCATTGTGCTCTCATTTTACGAGTTGTAACGTCAACAGTAACTTCAGATAATTCGAAGGTTACTTCAGCCATTTCACTGTTTTCTTCCAAGTTTGCGTAATCTTTGTAGATAGCTACGAAAGTTACACCTGATGGATTTGATGCAGTTAATGCAGTATAACCATTAGCACCCGGAGTTGTCATATCAATCTCAATTTTCAAGTTACCATTAGTTTGGTTAACCATACCTTGACCATAGATAATTGACTTAACACGGTAAGGAAGAGAAGTAGAAGCACCAGCAGCTACGTTTACATTACCACCTGCTGCTGAACTTCCTGAAAAAGTAGAACCAGTAGCGAAGATTTGTAATGAAGCTAAGAAAGCTTCAGTATCAACTAATTGACCTTCTGCGTTAATTAATTTACCTTGTTGACTGTAAGCGATACCCGGAACAATTCCACTTACATATTTAGTTCCAGCAACATAAGCTAAATCTAAAGTAAGAGGTACACTGATCAAAGTTGCTTTACCACGGCTTCTGTCGTAGTTACCTTTGTTTACACCGTAGAAATCTGTGTTACTGTAGTATGCATCATAAAGAGATACTTGGTCAAACTGAGTTCTAGCAGATGCAGCCATAGTAGCAGCATTTTGGTAAGCACCATCAGGAGAAGTTTGAGCAACTGAAATCTTAGGATTTAAGAAGAATAACTTTCCAATAGGTAATGCTAAAGATTGTACAGATACAATATCATTAGCTAATAATTTAGAGAATACTCTACGGATGATAGGGAACGCAACAGTTTCGAAAGAACCATTAGAACCAACTGTATCAGTTGACTCGTTAAGCATCCAAGATGCTTGGTTTTCATATAACTGAGAGATATTATCTCTAACGTGACCAGTTAAACCGTCTAATAGACCTAGTTTACCCCATTTTTCAGAGATAAGAACTCTTTGTTCTTTTAATTGGTTTAGTCCGATATTTCCAACTTCACCTGATTGTAATAAATAACCCATGTTTGTTTTATTGTTTTTATTTTTGTAATTTTAAATAACTTAGTTACCTTTTTTATTTACGTAAGCTATTAATTGTTTAATTCTAGCCAAGCCTTCAGTTTCTACAACGTGTTGTGCACTTTCTTGTAGTAATGGTAAGCCTGTACTTGAAACAGTTTTTGTAATTTTACTTTCTATTGATTCAGTTAAACCTTCAGTTTTTCCTTTTAATTCAGTAGATATAATTTTGAAAAGTGATTTAGATTCTTTAATTGATTCAACACTATCGAATCTATCAATGACACTTTTCTTCTCACCCATTGTAGTCGCATGTTCACAAAATAATCTGTTAACATTTGCCAAGTTTGTGTTGAATAGTGCAACTTTCTCTAAATTTTCCTTAAGGATACGTAAAGCATCTTTGTGTTGTGTAAGGTCTGCTTTAAGAGAAGTATTTTCAGTGATAAGACCAGCGTTAGCGTTTTTCAATTCTGAAGCTTCAGAAATCAAAGTCTTTTCATTTACAGTATTTTCGTTTACTGCGGGACGTACTCTTGAACTAGCGTATTTAAAAAATCCTTCAGGTTTTCTTTCCATTTTGCGACCATCACTGTGAGTCCTTGCAACTTCGTCAAGAGTATCTTCTTCCATTGGACTAGCCTCTGGAAAATCTTCTTCATCATCGTCCATGACGATTTCATATATAATTTCATCTTCTTCTAAAGAATCTAATGATTCTAAAAAAGCATCTTTTTCTTCTTCTTCGTTAAGTTTTACAATGTATTCTTCTCCACCTGCGTTGATACTAATGTTATTACCATCTTTTACAATTTCGATTTCTGCATCATCACCTAATTTTTTGAAAACTTTGATAACGTCTGCATCAGATGCACCAGTTAAATCCATTTCGTCTTCATCACCGAATTCATCTTCTG